>Ga0209232_1001607_pt1 | contig 11962 bp, 5 predicted proteins | sample ETNvirenome_2_60_FD_184066 | JGI IMG/M metagenome (GOLD analysis project Ga0209232, IMG submission 184066) | Marine viral communities from the Pacific Ocean - ETNP_2_60 (SPAdes) (version 2) | ecosystem: Environmental > Aquatic > Marine > Oceanic | place: Pacific Ocean | collected 2013-06-22
CCTGATTCTAACACCATCCCCGGAAACATAGTGGTCCGTAGTGGATATGACAAGGTTCAGGCTTACCAGCACGAGTCCATAGGCACAGGTGGTCTGCAGCGTCCAGACCTTCCAGACCCAGTGGTCAAAAGCAACTTCGACTCTGCTAACACGAACCCCTCCACGGAGCCCTTCTACGAGAACGAAGGGTGGGAGAGGATAGACGCCCGGAAGGACAAGGACCACGAGAGCCGTTCTGGCTCTCTCCCTACCGACGCTCCTCTCCAGACATCCTACGAGCCACATGACAGGGCTTTGTACTTCCACCTCACTAACATGGGCTGGAGCCACACCGAGCGAGAGCCACTAGGAATCATCAATAATGACATGACTCATAACCCCTTGACTCTCTTATCAGTCAGCGGTAGTGTGGTCACAGTCAATGAGGATACCATAGAAGCCACCATATGGCAAGCAGAGCAACTACCTGATGGCCGTTCCTTCTTCACTGTGAACGGTCATGTAGTGTCCTTCACCGGCATCAGTGGCTCTACATTCACTGGTTGCAAGTACACTCCGGGCTTCTCAGCATCAGCACCCGATGCTCTCAAGCCATCCTTCTACGTGCCTGCGGGTAGCACTAGGCACTTCGCTGCCAGAAGACTCAGAGACCACGCTGAAATCAGTGGGGAGAGTCCAGACAAGGCCATGATTGATTGGAAGAGTGTAGGTAGCGATGTCAGTCCTGCTACTGCTATACGCACCAATCGCCTCACTCCGATGCCTCTGCCTCGAATGGGGCATCATTACGTCACGCCTACCATGGCTGTCATGCCGGGCCACTTGTCCCATCCTCTATACCAGCGCGTCTACAACTTGAATCGTGCTTATACCTCAGTCACCATGAGCACGGAGGAGGCTTTGGGGTACACTGATATCGCCCATAGTAACGTGACTGATAATGACACAGGGTTGCTAGGGAAAGACGGGGTGGGAATCAACGCCCTGACATGGTTCTCCACTACGAGTTCCGCCCACCCCCCATCTGACATACACGGCGGTGGATTCACACTCATGTTCGAGACCAAAGTCAAGTATGATGGTTACGGAATTCTTGCTTTTGATGATGATAATAATGATGGTGACCATCGTCTGAAACTAGAAAGTGGGACTAACTATAGTACTCATTGGAATTTCCCTGACCCTCTAGAAAGCGGCGCTTATCAAATAATAATTCAACCTAACCTATTTGCTCAGCAGTTGATGGGTTTTAACAGTAACAAAAAAATTAATTTCACTACTGGGAAGGAATATCCTTTACTAACAAGTCAACAAATTGTAACGGTCATCGCATTAGAATGGAATGGCTCAAGTTTTGATTTTATACTATCAGAAAAATTACCCGTTGATGTAAGAGGTTGCGAAGTTTATCTCAATGAGTTGATGTTAGATGTGGACCCGTCTCCGACTGAGCAGTTCACATCACTACCTCCATTGGCTCTCTATAACCCGCTTGGGGTCAACGAGTCGACCTCTCCAGCATTCAGTCGAAAGACTCTCCCTTACAATCCGAACATGGCTAGACTAGCGACACCCGGATACACTCTCACTGTCCCTTGGTGGTCTCCTGCTCTCAAGACGGTAGATGGCAATGGCTCGCTGTCTGCCACTTCCCATCATGTTCATGCGGCAACGAACAACTGGCGCAAGTTGGAGCACTATTACCCCGAGGACTACTTCCATTATTGCAGGACTGGATATGGTGCAGTCGCTGCCCAGACTGTACTACATGGCTATCCGACTCATTTCTTGGATTCGACATTGCATTCCTATTCATCCCTCAATCCGACATGCGAAGTCACATCATTCGATTCAAGTAATGGGTGGATAATCGTGGACAACAATGACCTCTTCCCCGAAGTCGGCAAGCAGCATTTCGGTCACAAATTGGAGGTTGTCGGTAGTGATGGGAGCGTCGAGACGGCCAACTACTCATATCGAGGGCCCACGAGCAGTGGTTCTGGAGGGGCGACATCGAACAAGTTCTACACCATAACCGATGTGACTGCGGGTTTCTGGGCAGCGTTAGTCATTCCTGATGGAGATGAGCCCGGCACCACGATAAGGCTCACGGGGCAGTACAACACCCTAGGACCGGGCAAGGTCTACACTGACCGCACTGCGAGCATGGCTGCCTATCACACAGAGCAGGTGAAAGAAGGTACGGAGGATACTAACACGGGGCATTTGGCAGATGCCTACCTGTCCATGTGGCATTACAATCTAGGGAGACCCATGACCTACTACTCCGACAGCAGGACTAACATCGGAGATGCTGCTGTGGACAAGAAGCCGTACAATCACATACCAGAGCACTACGAGACCATGCGGTACAATGACTTCTCCTATGTCATAAGCGATGGCCCCTTCGACTTCAGGGCTTTCGGCTTGGATAACATCAGCACCACTGGGTATCTAGTGGACCCGAATGACATGGACTTGACCCCCCAAGCCAGAACTGCGACTGTCAATGGCAACACAGCCAAGTTCCACTATGGCTCGTTCTGGCCCGGAGGCTCTCGATTCGGGGCTCAGGCTAGTCGCATGGATGCTTGGGGTGTCGCTGGTCCCGGTTGGGGGAGGAACTGGGACTATCATTACATCTACCAGCATGACAATGGCAACAGCGGACTCTCACCCACTAACCCCACCAGCATCTCAGACACCATCAGTTCTAAGGCTACTAAGAGGAATGCCTCATTCGGCTACAGGTTCTCTGTCAAGGCGCCATTCAACAAGCCACGTGCCGCTCTGTGGTCCACACAAGCATCTCTTGATGGTCGTGTCGGTTTCTTGCCCGGCCCCTACGTTCAGAATGACAGCCGCACTACCACGACTTATGTCAGTACCAACCCCACCTATCGTACCACTAACCCATCCTACTCTGGTATAATAGAGCGAATCACCAACGCCTCAGCGCTTGTCGGCTCGGACTTGAAGGGGCAGCAAGTCAGATACAGCCACGGCAGACGCATGACTCGACCTTTCGGGTGCGCTGTCCGTAACTTCGTGAACCAACCGATGGCTCTGAGGAACCATCAGGGGGACCACATGGCTGGCACTGCTGCTAGAAATGCTCGTATCAACACCAATAGGCGTGACCTAGCCCAAGCAGTGGCTCACTATATGGTCGACTGGTGGGGGAATACCACAGGGGAAGATGTCAGGAGAGCACCAGTGAGGGGCTTCGGCATCAGGCCTGCGTGGGACCCAGAGGATGCCTATTCCTCCACTGACCGTACTAAGAGTGCCATAGCACTCGACGCGCCTGACCAGCATGGACACGCTAGAGCCACACTCGATGCCTTCGACCCCGGAACTGCCAAGAGGGTCGGTGATAGAGGTGACGGGAGAGGGGTCAGATGGCCCACGGCTTTCAACGAAGACATGCTGCAAGAGATAGACACCATCATGGTCCCCTCTGGAATCGTCCTCTCCACTCACACTGCAGAGCCAAGCCTAGGGCGTGGCTACGTACGTCCGAGGGATGATGACTTACAGGCAGGAGAGTTGATACCGGGCATCTCCAGAGTCCTCGAAGTCGAAGCATCTGATGGCTTGTTGAAGCCCGAGGCAATGGTAGGCTCGAACATTGACCACGAGAAGGAGAGCCTGTTGCCTGCGAATCAGCGTATCATGGACCCAGTGTCTCGCTCCTCTCCACGAATCGGCTTAGACGCAATTACTGTGGGAGCCACAGACAACACCAATCCAGCAGAGTATGTCATCGTCTCTACTGAGGCCCACAGCCTCCATACGGACCGAGCCGCAGGCAGGCGGTACATGTTGGCTGGCGGGGTGCGTACTTACAACAGAGCATTGTCTGACTACGACCTCACGTCTCTGAATTTCTCTGACTCCAGCAACAACAACGTACAGGTCATGCGCTTGAATCACACGCATGGAATCTGGCCACTAGGGGGTAACCTCATCATGGATATACAGAATTACGTAGAGCCTGTGAGTGACAAAGGCTGGGGAACTCATGGGCAGGAGAGGCACGCTCATTACCACACCGCAAACCCCTATGAGACTAACAGTCATAATGCTGCTAGCAGTCGCACCAATTTCACTGACAAGTCCATCAAACTGCTAGTCCGTCCAGTCAGAGTCCTCGATGCTCGCCATCTAGAGATTTTCCGAAAGCAGACCAACGCCCTCAGCGCAACTGCAGCAGGAAGATACGGAGTGTTCCTGTATGACGCCCCCTCAGCCCGAGCCACTGCGACTAACTCACTCTACATCAGGTCCACCGTGCCTAGTCCGACGAACCCACCTTACCCTCCAGTCTATCATTTCCTAGCAGATGGCTGGGATGATGACTCCGGGGCGAATCCTGCTCTCCCCAGCAACCACGCACAGAAGAATTACTTGGTCCCAGTCAGCGTCGGCCCGAAGATAGCGGGCTACGAGAGCACCAGTTTCAGCAATGCCATCACTCAGACCGTCGCTAGGTTAGTCGTAGCGGACAACACTCTTCAACATCTACGCTCTGATAACCTCAGACAGGGGGACTACTCAGTACCCCCGCGTTATTCCCAGAGTCTCAAATCAGGAACCAATCTCAACAAGAGCGACCACGCTGGAGAGAGTACACATAGTGATAACAGGGTGGGTAGTTAATGTCCTTGCCCGTACTCACTGGTAACAACGCAGTGGTTGGTAAGAAGCAGGATGCAATTCACTCTAGCGTAGCGAGCCAAGTGTCATCCCCCATATTCGTCGACAACGCTGTGCATCACGCTATTTACACAGTCAGTACGGATACCACTACTGGTAAGTATCAGACTGTGACGAGACCATCTAGTGCTGATTTCCAAGTGACCTTGCCAAAAGCCTACACATTCGAGGAGCGCAGTGCTTCCATGCTCTTGAAGCACCACCCTGCACACGGAGTAAATGAGGACATGCCCGTCTTCTTCAATGATGACAGGCTGGACACTGGTAGCACTCCCCCTCTCCTCCTCTTCACTGAGGATGGCAGGTTGATACCAGACAGTATCACCAGTGCTACCAAGGGGAGCGTGGCCAATCTCCTCAATATGAGGGGACGGACTCTAGATTCGCTCGGGGTCTCTGGAGACTCCCCTGTTCACGCTGGTCAAATCGTGGACGTCGGTCTCAGAACGAGCGACTTGGCCATGCGTCTCTTCAAGGGGAAGAACCACGGCCTCAATTCGGTGTCCGTATCCTTGCCTTTCTCGGGCCCGAGGTCTGGGACTATCACGACTGCCAAGGGTGGTAGCCTCTATCGTCATTCTGGTCATTTCGTCTCCAAGGACTTCCGCTCTACGAGCATGGTCAACGCACTGCGATTCTTGGCTAGGCACGACCACTACACTCTGTACAATGACCGCTATGGCAACTTCGTATATGCACCCAGTGCCTTCTTGCAAAGCGACAGGCGTCTGGTCAATGAGATATCCTCCCACATCATCACCAATCCAGTGGCTGATGCGAGTAACAGGGTGATAATAACAGGACCCAGCAATGCGCTCAACAGCAACAATGAAGCGCATGTAGATGATGTTGAATTGCAGAAGCGTGACGGGTCTATCAAAACTCAGGTCTATACTGACCCCACTGCCAATACACGTGTCGCTGCTAGGAAAACAGCGAACCAGATGCTTCGTCTCAATAGAAAGGCGCAGGGCTCCTTCAAGAGCATCAATCAACTAGACGCTTGGGACTTGCAGCCCGGCACAGTCATCACATTCCAGCACCCCACTACCAAAAAGGACACTAGAGCAGCCTTGGTCGAAGCCACTCATGCTATGAGCAGCAGGCAATCAGAGATACAGATGCTGTCTTATGAGATGGGTATCAGTGACCTCTTCAATAGCGCTCAATTGGATATGGAGGATTCACAAGGGGAGTCGACCATAGGAGTTGACAACACCATATCCATCGAAGACATGAGCGCAGTAGGGCCAATGGACTTCAAAATCAGGCCTTCCATCAAAGTAAGGCAAGTCACAGGGAAGAGCCTTCGTTCCTTGAGCGACCCCTCTCAGATAACACTGAGCGAAAGCACTACCGATACACATTCTGGTTTCCTCATCGGGCATCGCCACCCCGACGAGGGTGCAGCGGCGAGTCGTGGAGCCATAGGGACTGGCTTGACCCCTCGCGTCTCCGGCGGTACTTACAGCAACAACATACTGACCGCGTCTCCCACAGGCTTCCCCGCCACGGGTCATTTAGTCATCAATGATAGCATACATGCCCAATATACTGGGAAAACAAACACAACCTTCACAGGAGTGACCGTCCTCGCACCGTCAGGTGCTACCATACCAGCCAACAATCTCACTGTCCGCCTCCTGCGAGGGAGGGCTCATGAGATGGGTACTGTGAAGTCCACATTCACAGGGAAGGTGCTATAATGCCAGTCTTGAATTCCATCAAGAGGAGACTCGTCGAACACCTAGCGACTCTAGTGAATGAGTTGCACATCGGCAGTGACGGCACTGTGGCTACTGCTGATGATGGAGGGGCTCGCACTCTCTCCAAGATAGTCCCCACTGTTCGTATCATTGATGACAACAGCGTACTGGTGGAAGGCGCTTTCGATACCACCCATGTCTACTCGACGGATGTTCAAGAAGTCTATCTACAATACAAGAATCCCACCACTGGAGAGTTCATACCCATCTATCGAACATCCATCCGACCCTTCACCAAGAGTGGTAACAATGAAATCGAGTTCTCATTCATATTGGAGGTGGACTGATGGCCAAGTCGTATGTCTCCCAGAGACCTGCGAGGCTGGCCGCTGCTCGAATCAAGCGGCTATCGAACAAGAACCTCAAAAGGAAGAAGCAGAAGCAATACAGTCGACACTCTAAGATAGGAGTACGGAGGCCCAAGATGCGTAGGCAGATAGGCCTGACTAGGGTAACGAGGAATAGATAACATGGTAGACATACTCTCTGGACACACTAGCGCTCAGAACACGTTGGGTGGTGACGGGTTACGAGATGGGGATGCACTCTCCTCCCCCACTTTGACCAATGTACTACAAGGGCTCAAAGGTAATGGTATCATCCGACTGCAGGAAGGGTTGTTCGGTTCCACTCGTAATGCAGTCAATAGCCAGCCCGGCTCGATTGCTAGAGTATCAGCGAGCCCGTCCTTCAAATTAACAGTGAGTGGAGGCTACGTGGTACTCGATGGGCAACTCTATGAGTTTGCTGGTGGAGCAGGTGGTAGCAGCACGGTCACGCTCGGTGACCATGGAGGGACTGCTCTGGCTAGTGGTAATCAATCACTCTACGTAGTCTACGTAGCCTCCAAGGGAGGCACTTCGAGGGTGTATGCAGATGGTGGTACTCCCACTGCTGTCGCTAACGGCCTCTACCCTACCTTGCCTTCAGCCTATCTCTCTGACTATGACGGAGGTGGAGGTGCTACTAATGAGCAGGTAGTGGTCCTCGGCACCGTCCGTTGCACTTTCTCATCCGGTGGGACTGGCAACGACCACAACGTGGACATCATAGAAATCAACGATAAGCGCCATTTCCTGAGACCCAGTCCGATGTACATGTTCCCTGTCACCAGTGGTGATGTGGGTAATGACAACAATAACACTGCTAGTCAAGTCGTGAGGGTGGGCAATACCGGAGTGCACACTGCTGCTCAATTGAGGGGACTGCTTGCTGGTAGCGAGGCAGGGGACTTTGGCACCACTGCCAACACCAGCACTAGTCTCATCAATGCAGGGGCCCTGTGGATGTCAACCAGTCGGTCTGGCTCGAACCAAGGATATGGTGCTAGTCAAGGGTCTGACCGGGCCAGTCAGACCATGAAGGACGAGTTGTTCTTCGCAGCACAGGAGAATAGTGGGACTGCCGTGGTGAGCAAGAGGCTGTTCAACAAGGGTGTCGAGGCACCTAGTGCGAATATCGGCGCGACTGCTTCGTACACCATCTCGTCTCACGGGGACCAGTTCTTCATAGGCCATGTGAATGATGGAATCACCGTCACTCTAGAGCCTGAGAAGAGCAATAGCAAGTACCTATTCCCTGAAGGCCATACCATCGAGGTCTACAACACCGCGACCAACTTGGGTTCCGATGGGTCTACGAACGACGGGAAGTTCATCTTTGACTCCACTGGGTTGAACGCTTCCATCCCAGCGACTCATGGCGGTTCTGGTACGAGAAGGAAGTTCGTCTTCGATGGGAGTGCTTGGATAGCCATGCCTTATTCAACAGGTGGTGTGAGTAGTTGGTTATCCCTAGATGACGTAGACCCCAGTTCGTACAGTGGTCAAGCAGGCAAGGGAGTCAGGGTCAATTCTGGCGCAAGTGGTCTGGAGTTCTACACTCCACTTACTACCTTTGCCGGTATCGATGACCAGTCCTCAGGCAATGACGACCAGATAACCATCAAGGATACAGAGATAGTCATCAACGATGACTCTGACGCTAGTGTGGATTTCAGGGCGGAGTCAAACAACCAGACTCACATGCTCTTCGTGGATTCCAGCACCGACCGTGTAGGTGTGCAGCAAAGCACACCCCTCGCACCCTTGCAAGTGAAATCAGTTGGTCATGATTCTGTCACTGAAGTAGTCGACAGTTTCAGCACTAGCACTGCCACTACCGTAGACCTGTACAGCATCCATGAGTTCAGGGCTTGTGAAGTCCTAATCGAAGTTCACAATCTCACCACCAATAAGTATGAGGTAGCCAAGGCAGTCATTACCCACCCATACACCAAACTCGTATTCGAGGCAGACACTCAGAGCGGCGGGACTGCGAACATCCTGACGAATGTCCATGACAGTACTGGGGCTAGTGATTTTGATGCCATCAATGTCCTAGAGCAAGGCATGAAACTCTCTGGTACTCACATGAATGCATCAGCATCTATCAATAGCATAGACCTAAGCAGCACTCCGAAGACTATCACGATGAGCCACACTGCTGCTACGGCTGCCGCTGCACAAGCCATCACTGCCCAGCACGAACCTGCTAATGACACTGCTGTACCTCTCACGGTGTACAGCGTCACTCAGTCCGATTCCACCACTAACAATGCAGGTACTACACAAGCAGCGTATTCTGCTACAGTGCACACTAACAAAGTACGCCTGAATCTAAAGGCAGTCGCTAGTAATTCTAATGGTAACAAGATGGCTTTCAGAGTATCATGGAAGGCTCTTACTTTGGGAATGGATGAGTTGGATTGGAGTTGATATCATGGGTTCGTTGAGTGATTTCAAAGTAGCAGAGGGTCTGGTCGTCGGTGGTAGTGACATCCATCTCAATCATGGCACCAATGCAGGAGTCATTAGTGTAGACACGGTAGTTACTGGAAATACTGCAGGGAAGAGTCTAACTTTCAAGTCCGGCCCCAGCGCAGGGAATGTCGCAGGCGGCATCATAGACTTCCAGACTACCGATGCGGGTAGTGCAGGGGGTGGTTCCAACTCAGGGAGTTATGCCTCTAGGCTGAGCATCAGTGGTGCCGGTGTCGTCTCGATACCATCCTTGGTGGCGACTAGTGTGGACATCAATGCTGGTACCATAGATGGCGTTACTATGGCCACGTCTGACATCACTGTGGGCGCTGGCAAGACTCTGGACGTATCTGCTGGTACCCTCACTCTAGCCAATGACCAAATCAGTGGCGACAAGGTATCAGGTGGTACCATTGGTACCACTACCATCACAGCCCTCGCTGGCAACTTGGACATGGGTGGTAACAACATCACTGATGTCGACGTACTCTCCGTAGATAGAATAGGAGTCGTCGACGGTGCTGTAGGTCTGTCTCTGGACTTCAGCAACGTCAATACAACCAAGGGGACGATAAAACTGAAGGACAACCTCGCAGATGCCCTGAACATTCTCGAGGATACTAACTCCTACATGAAGTTCACAACGACTAATGGCAGCGAGCAGATTGTCTTCGGTGAGAACAGCACCTTCGCAGGCACTACCATAGCCAACCTAGGTACGGTCTCCGCTGCCACATCGATAACATCCACTGCTTTCGTAGGGCCGATAGACGGTGTAGTCGGTGGAAACACGCCCGCCGCAGGGACATTTGGTGCGTTGCAAGGCACACGTCTCATAGCCACCACTGATGGCAGGATAGGTGGGACAGATATAGAGACTAACACTCTACTTCAAGTCAATGGGGTGTACGTGGCACAGAATGGGAACCTAGGTGGAGGTGGCAGTGCTGCATCAAGAAACACTCTCAAGTACGGTGAAGTCAGGATACATTCCGATATCGCTGAATCAGACATGCCTAACATGCATGTGGAGAATATGGGTGGGGCGTACATAATTGACAATGAGGAGCCCGAAGAGACCATTGGGCAGGGGACCATATACACCGTAGGTAGGGGCACTGAGACTAGTGCAGACGCTTGGGGTATCGGCAGACAATCGACGACAGGGAAGTTCGCAGTAGGATACATCGCGAAAGCATATGATGGGATAGCAGATTCATCTGAGAACCCAATGCGAACTGCTCAATCAGTCTTTGAAATTACCACTGCTGGGAATATAATCCTGTCTAAGAACGACGGTCAATTGAGTTTCACAAGCAACACCAACAAACTAACCAGTTTCATGGGGCATTCCTCTGCCGTTTCCACCACATACACATGGCCTCAGCAGGCAGTCGCAGGGAGGGTACTGCAGACCGCAGGCAATGGTGATTTGTCATGGGTAGAACAGAGTGGTGGTGTCTCTTTCAGTGGAAGCACTGCTAATGGCCTCTTGACATATGGCGGTACTGATACTGCCGATGTAGAGTCTACCGCTACGTACAATGGGCAGACGCTTCACATCAACACTGCCACTGACAACACGCCTGCTCAATTGCTGCTAGAGCATAGTTACAATGACACTGTTGGTGGCAATATGATGTTCAGGCTCGACAAGGGAGCCGCTGGAGCAGCGAATGACGTTCTAGGGAGCATAAAGTGGCAAGGCGATGATGCCAGCCAGAACTTGACCGACTATGCTCTAATCAAAGGAGACGTAGTTGCCGCTACTGGTGGCTCGGAAGAGGGTAGGCTGACAGTGCAACTCGCGCAGACCAGCAACGGCGCCTTGGCAGATGTGATGATACTGACTGGTGGTGACGAGACTGACGGTACCTCATCCAAGGTGCTAATCAAAGGAGACTTGCAGGTCGATGGTGATACCACTACGATAAACACCGCACAACTGACGGTGGAAGACGACGTGATTACTGTCTCGAAAGGCAATGACACTCTGACTAACGCAAGTGGTAGCGGGATTGAGATTGAGGCTACTAGTGCCTCATCCGTTAATTGGAAGTATAATCATAATGTCACTGGGTGGCAGTCCAACGTGGATATCGATTTGGGTTCCACCAGCGAGTCCTACAAGATTGCAGGTGTTGATGTTCTCACCGAGACCCAAGTCCTAGGTAAGCCTCTGCCCGGTGTAGTGGTAGGGACCACCGAAGCCCAAGAACTCTCCAACAAGACCCTCCAGTCACCGAAGATTAAGAGTGCTGGTGAGACTTGGGTCACAGTCCTAGACACTGCTGAGGTAGGCATAAGCAACAGCAGTAGCGAGTCCACTATCTACCAGTATGACGGTGCTGCCTACAGAACTGCCAAGTTGCTGATACAAGTGACTAACATAGACCCTTCAAATTTAGAGTTAAAGAGGGAGGTGCATGCCGCTGAGATGCTCGTCACCTACGAGGGTACCAATGGCCCTGACGGTGCTGACTTGGCTGGTGAGACTGCGAACGTCTATGCCGTGGAGTATGCCTCGGTGTACACCAGTGCAGCCGCTCTCGGTACCTTCGACGTCTATTCTAATTCCACATCCAACAACACAGTGGATGTGAAGTTCAACCCTGCTACACAGGACACTTACAAAATAAGAGTCTATGCTACTCTGATGGAGGATGGGGATTGAGT
>Ga0209232_1001609_pt1 | contig 11953 bp, 9 predicted proteins | sample ETNvirenome_2_60_FD_184066 | JGI IMG/M metagenome (GOLD analysis project Ga0209232, IMG submission 184066) | Marine viral communities from the Pacific Ocean - ETNP_2_60 (SPAdes) (version 2) | ecosystem: Environmental > Aquatic > Marine > Oceanic | place: Pacific Ocean | collected 2013-06-22
TTCACAATGCTAATTAAGCATTTTCAACTGCTGTACGTGGGTCAACATATTCCATGTTGAATGCTTCAGCTACTTCTTTGTAAGTAACTTGGCCTTTAATCACGTTTAAGCCTTTTAAGAAGTGTGCATCGTCAAGAAGCGCTTTCTTATAGCCTTTGTTAGCAAGGTTGATGATAAACGGTAATGTTGCGTTATTAAGTGCGAACGTAGAAGTACGTGGAACAGCACCTGGCATGTTTGCAACACAGTAGTGAACAACGTCATCAACAATGTAAGTAGGATCAGCGTGTGTCGTCGCTTTTGAAGTCGCGATACAACCACCTTGGTCGATTGCAACGTCAACGATTGCAGAACCAGGCTTCATTGCTTTAATGTGTTCAGCTGTCACTAATTTAGGCGCTGCAGCACCTGGGATTAGTACGCCACCGATCACAAGGTCAGCTTCTAGTACGTGTTTCTCTAGCGCATCAGCGGTTGAGTAAATCGCTTTCACTTTGTTACCAAACTGAGCGTCTAGTGCACGTAATACATCGATGTTACGGTCTAAAACAACCACATCTGCACCTAGGCCAACTGCCATTTGTGCTGCACTACGACCAACCATGCCGCCGCCGATAACAACAACTTTAGCTGGCTCAACACCTGGTACACCACCAAGTAACATACCACGGCCGTGGTTCGACTTTTCTAGCGCTTGTGCACCAGCTTGGATTGACATACGACCAGCAACTTCACTCATCGGTGCTAGAAGTGGTAAACCGCCACGAGCGTCTGTTACTGTTTCGTAAGCGATACAGATTGCGCCACTTTTAACAAGGTCTTCAGTTTGTGGAAGATCAGGTGCTAGGTGAAGGTAAGTAAATAGAATTTGGTCTTCGCGTAACATTGCACGCTCAACCGCTTGTGGCTCTTTTACTTTTACGATCATTTCAGCTTTAGCAAAAACGTCAGCTGGGGTAGGTAAAATTTCAGCGCCTGCTGCAATATAATCTTCGTTAGTGAAGCCAATGCCCATACCTGCATCAGTTTCAACGAACACTTGGTGGCCATGGTTTACTAGTTCACGAACACTCGCAGGAACCATACCTACACGGTATTCATGGTTTTTAATTTCTTTTGGTACACCAATAATCATAGTTTTTCGCCTTAATAGAACGGGATAAAATTTTCGACTATTATATTCATGACATGGCAGTGTGTCTCACCTTTTTTAAGTTCATTTGTAGTGATATAATCTAAAAAATATATTTTAACAGTGTAAAACTCTGGTTTGGCGTATGCATCAATTACTTGACAGAATAGACCGAAAAATTTTAATGGAATTACAGCTTGATGGAAGGCTCTCTAACGTAGAGTTAGCAAGGCGTGTAGGCTTAAGTGCGACTCCGTGTTTAGAGCGTGTAAAGAAGCTTGAAAGAGAAGGCTATATACTCGGGTACAAAGCAGTTGTTGATCCTGCAAAATTGGGTCAGGGGTTGTCGGTGTACGTTGAGGTCACGATTACGAAAACCTCACCTGATGTATTTGAAGAATTTAATGCGGCGGTAAAAAAGCACGATGAAATAATTGAGTGTCACCTTGTTTCGGGTAATTTCGACTTTTTATTGAAGACCCGCGTTAATGACATGTCAGAATACCGTAACGTACTGGGTGATATCTTACTTAAGTTACCTAATGTAAGTGAGAGCCGTACCTACGTCGTGATGGAAGAAGTAAAAGGTGAGCAAGGGGTGATTATTCGTCCTTATATTGCATAAACTGTTAAAATAAACAAAGAGTAACAAAAACTTGTTCATTATCAGTCCATCATGGTTAAGATAAAGTGCAACAAACGGCATTTCCTGCTAAGGTATTTCACTGCTAATCGATGAGTAAAGAATAATAAGGAATAGGGAGCTATGCGCCTAAATGGTGTTCAAAGACTGTTAGAGACTGGGCTAATTATCAGCACCTTTGCTGCAGTATTTATTTTATGTGCATTAATCAGTTTTGATCCTGCCGACCCATCATGGTCGCAAACCGGTGAATTTGTTAATGTAAAGAATATTACCGGCACAGCAGGTGCGTGGATAGCAGATATCTTATTGCTTACATTTGGCTGGCTTGCCTATTTGGTGCCAGCGGCTATTCAGTTATTTGGTTACTTATTATTTAAGCAGCCCCATCGCATATTCCAACTTGATTACACCACGCTGGCTTTAAGAATCATTGGTTTTGCTTTATTTATTACCTCTGCAACCGCGATTAGCAGCATCAATTTTGACGATATTTATAATTTTTCATCGGGCGGGGTAGTAGGGGACGTTATTGCCTCGGCGATGATGCCGACCTTTAATTTTACTGGCACATCTATTTTATTACTGTGTTTCTTTTTCGCAGGCTTAACGCTTTTAACGGGTGTGTCATGGGTGCAATTTGTTGACTTCTTAGGTGATTGGGTAATGCGTGCCTTTTATTTTACACGCAAGCACTTGTCGGCCTGGCTTCAACGCGAAAAAGACGCAAATAAAGCTGTTCTTTCATCAGAACCCGATGCGAATTTTGTCGAGCCTGATAGTGAGCCTTCAATTGGTTTTACCGAACCCGATGTAAACCAACCTGCTCAAGAAAAAGCGGCTGCAAAACCAGCTAAAAAAACAGAGTCTGAATTTAATGGTTTTGATGAACTTGACGATATTTTAGATCAAGAAATCGGTTTTAGTGCGCTTGATGATGAATCGTTTGACACTGTATCAGCTCTCAATGCGCTTGATCAAAGCCCCGTTGTTGAACCTGAAAAGCCAACGACAACGGTTGTCTCTCCTGCACGCCCAATGCCAAAGGCAAAGCCTGCGTATCAGCCACCTCCAACTGCAAAAGAAAAATTTGAGGCCTTATTAGAAGAGCAACCGCCAGCAACCCCGTTACCGTCGCTGGAGCTGTTAGACCGCCCAGATAAAGCGAAGAACCCATTATCGCAAGAAGAGCTTGATGGCATTTCACGTTTAGTTGAAACCAAATTGCTTGATTTTAATATTCAAGCCACGGTTGTCGGCGTATACCCAGGCCCTGTTGTTACGCGTTTTGAACTCGATTTAGCACCGGGTATTAAAGTGGCGAAAATCACCGGTCTTGCAAAAGATTTAGCGCGCTCGCTGTCTGCTGTCAGTGTGCGTGTTGTTGAGGTTATTCCGGGTAAAACCTATGTAGGTATTGAGTTGCCGAATAAACACCGCGAAATCGTGCGTTTAAGCGAAGTAATCAATGCCCCTAAGTTTGAGTCAAACCCATCACCATTAACCATGGTATTAGGAAAAGATATTGCCGGTGAGCCTGTGTGTGCTGACTTGGGTAAAATGCCTCATTTACTTGTCGCTGGTACCACTGGTTCAGGTAAGTCAGTGGGCGTTAATGTAATGATATTAAGCTTACTGTACAAATCAGGGCCTGATGATGTACGTATGATTATGATAGACCCTAAAATGCTTGAACTTTCTGTGTACGAAGGTATTCCGCATTTATTGTGTGAAGTGGTCACAGACATGAAAGAAGCGGCTAATGCACTGCGTTGGTGTGTGGGGGAAATGGAGCGTCGTTATAAGCTTATGTCGGCATTGGGTGTTCGTAACTTAAAAGGTTACAACCAAAAAGTATTGGATGCGAAAGAGGCCGGTCAACCGATCCTTGATCCACTTTTTAAAGACACTGACGGCATGGCTGATGGCCCTGAAGAGCTGGGTAAACTGCCTAGTATTGTCGTGGTGATTGATGAATTTGCTGACATGATGATGATTGTCGGTAAAAAAGTAGAAGAGCTAATTGCACGTATTGCACAAAAAGCCCGTGCAGCAGGTATTCACTTAGTGCTTGCAACACAGCGCCCGTCGGTTGATGTTATAACGGGTTTAATTAAAGCGAATATTCCAACGCGTATGGCGTTCCAAGTATCAAGTAAGATTGACTCGCGTACCATTTTAGACCAACAAGGTGCTGAAAACTTACTGGGTATGGGTGATATGCTTTACTTACCGCCTGGCACCAGCGTGCCTGTGCGTGTTCACGGTGCATTTGTTGATGATCATGAAGTTCATGCCGTGGTCGACGATTGGAAGAAACGGGGCAAGCCAAATTACATTGATGAAATTTTAAATGGTGATGCCACAGAAGAAATTTTACTACCAGGAGAAACCAGTGAAGACGGTGATGAAGAGTCAGATCCGCTTTACGATGAAGCAGTATCATTTGTGATAGAAACCGGCAAAGTGTCGGTATCGAGTGTACAACGTAAGCTTCGCGTTGGTTATAACCGCGCAGCACGTTTAGTGGAACAAATGGAAACGTCAGGCATTGTCAGTGCGCCAGGTCATAATGGTGCCCGAGAAGTATTAGTGCCCAATGGTGGAGCAAATTAATGAAAAAAATTACAGTGTTAACCCTAATAGTAGGGTGTTTATTAAGCAGTCAAAGTCGTGCTGACGACAGCCAAGCATTGCAACAGCAACTTGGCGCAATTAACAGTTTTAAAGCGCAATTTATACAAAAAGTAACCGATGCACAGGGCGAAGCCATTATGCAAGGTGAGGGCAATATTGCGCTTCAGCAACCTATGATGATTCGCTGGCAACAGCAAAGCCCAGATGAAACGTTATTTGTTTCTAACGGTGAAAAAACCTATTATTTTGATAGCTTCGCTGAGCAAGTTACCATAATGAATACCCATAGTCTGATAGATTCAACCCCGTTTGTGCTACTTACATCAAAAGACCCTGAGCAGTGGGCTAAATACCAAGTATTGGCCACCGATACAGGCTTTAGTGTTACACCAAATAAAGGCATAGAAAGCCAAGTTGAGCAACTTGATATTGCATTCAGTGATGATAAACAGGCTTTATCTTCATTGACCGTGATGGATACCTCGGGTCAGCAATCGTTATTTACCTTTAAAGATGCTCAGGTTAATCAACCATTGGCTACGACGACCTTTGAATTTATCATTCCTGAAGGTGTTGAAGTTGATGATCAAAGCCAAGGTGAATAGGGCTTGAGTAATCTAGGATTTAATTTTGGTCCTGATGTGCGCCCACTTGCGGCGCGCATGCGACCTGAAACATTGAATGACTACATTGGTCAGCAACATCTTTTAAGCCCTGATAAACCGCTATACCAAGCAATTTTAGCTGGGCGCTGCCACAGCCTGATTTTGTGGGGCCCGCCGGGGGTTGGCAAAACCACTCTTGCGCAAATTATTGCTAATCATGCAGATGCAAGTCTTATTCAAATGTCTGCTGTCACCGCTGGCGTAAAAGACATCCGTGAAGCGGTCAATGAAGCCAAAGCTAACCTTGCTGGGCGAGGTCAGCGTACGCTATTATTTGTCGACGAAGTACACCGTTTTAATAAATCACAACAAGATGCCTTCTTGCCTCACATAGAAGACGGCACGTTTATTTTTGTTGGCGCCACCACAGAAAATCCTTCGTTTGCACTCAATAACGCCATACTTTCACGTGCGCGTGTTTATGTACTTAAAGCGTTAGAGCAAACCGATTTACACAATGTGATTGAGCGCGCATTACGTGATGATGTAGAGCTAAGTGAAAAAAACATCGTCATTGCCGATAACGCAAAGCAGGCACTTTGCCAAGCCAGCGACGGTGATGCCCGTAAAGTACTCAATTTACTTGAACAAGCCGTTGATTTAACCACTGAAAAACAAGGTAATTACCTAATTGATCAGCATGTTTTAAGTCAAGTGCTGCCAACGCATTTAGCGAAATATGACAAAGGGGGCGATGAGTTTTACGATCTAATCTCTGCGTTTCATAAGTCTGTACGAGGCAGCTCACCCGATGGTGCTTTATATTGGTATTGCCGTATTTTAGCGGGGGGGGGCGACCCGTTATATGTTGCAAGACGTTTATTAGCCATCGCGACAGAAGATATCGGCAATGCAGACCCTCGCGCTATGGAAGTTGCACTCAATGCATGGGATATTTATCAGCGAGTGGGGCCAAGTGAAGGTGAACGTGCCATAGCGCAAGCCACGCTCTATTTAGCCAGTGCGCCTAAGAGCAATGCTGTGTATATGGCTTTTAATCAGGCCAAGCACGATGCGCAAAATGAACCTAGTTACCCTGTACCAGAGCACCTGCGTAATGCACCTACCAGCCTAATGAAAGATTTGGGCTATGGTGCTGAGTATCGTTATGCGCATAACGAAGAAGGCGCATTTGCCGCAGGCGAAAAATATTTTCCTGAAGCTATTAGCGATAGGCAGTATTACTTTCCTACGGATCGCGGGCTTGAGCAAAAAATAAAACAAAAGCTGGATTATTTAACGCAGCGAAATGAGCAAAGCGATATTAAACGTTATGAATAGTTTAAAACTTTACATGATGATTGCATTGGGTGGCGCATCAGGTGCTTGCTTACGCTATTTTCTTAGCGAAACAATGCTAAAACTGCTGGGTAGGGGATTCCCTTTTGGCACGTTGACAGTTAATATTCTTGGTTCATTGTTAATGGGCATTTTATACGGCTTGATTGAAAAAGAAATAATCGCTGTTAGCCCTGCTAAGACCTTAATTGGTATTGGCTTTTTAGGTGCATTGACCACCTTTTCAACATTCTCAATGGATTCGTTGTTGCTGTTGCAACAAGGTCACTTTTTTAAAATGGCCCTCAATATCACCTTAAACGTGGTGGTGTGTATATTTATGGCTTGGCTGGGCCTTCAGCTGGTAATGCAAAAAGGTTAAAAACTAACATGTTAGATTCTAAATATTTACGTCAAGATATTGAACAAGCGGCTGCGCGTTTAGCAACACGCGGCTTTGAACTTGATATCGATGCAGTGACTGCACTTGAAGAAAAACGCAAAACATTACAAGTAAAAACGCAAGAACTTCAAAGCGAACGTAACGCAAGTTCCAAAGCTATCGGCCAAGCTAAAGCCAAAGGCGAGCACGATAAAGCACAAGCTTTGCTTGATTCGGTCAGTACCCTTGGGGATGAACTAGACAGCGTAAAAGCAGAGCAAGACGCAGTGCTTGAAGAGCTTAAGCAAATTGCCCTTGCCATTCCAAACTTACCAGATGAGTCAGTTCCTGTTGGTGAAGATGAAGAGCAAAACGTTGAAATCTCAACGTGGGGTACACCAAAATCATTTGACTTTGAAGTAAAAGATCACGTTGATGTAGGTCAAGACGTAAAGGGTCTTGATTTTGAAATGGGCGTGAAGATCAGTGGTGCACGTTTTACTGTGATGCGTGGCCAAGTTGCGCGTATGCACCGTGCATTAACTCAATTCATGCTTGATACGCACACCGATAAAAACGGTTACACAGAAATGTACGTACCTTACCTTGTTAATAGCGCAAGTTTGTACGGTACAAGCCAACTGCCTAAGTTCGCAGGTGATTTATTCCACACATTAGGTTTAGTGGATGACGAAGGTCAACAACAACCTGGTTTTAGCTTAATTCCAACAGCTGAAGTACCCCTTACGAACTGTGCCCGCGATGAAATTTATGACGAAAGTGACTTGCCAATTCGTTTAACCGCGCATACTCCATGTTTCCGCAGTGAGGCCGGCAGCTATGGTCGTGATACACGTGGTCTTATTCGTCAGCACCAATTCGACAAAGTTGAATTAGTACAGCTAGTAAAACCAGAAGACTCAATGCAAGCGCTAGAAGAGCTAACAGGTCACGCAGAGCAAATCTTACAAGCATTAGAGCTTCCTTACCGTAAAGTGATTCTTTGTACCGGCGATATGGGCTTTGGTGCTGCGAAAACTTACGATTTAGAAGTATGGTTACCTGCACAAAATACCTACCGTGAAATTTCATCGTGTTCAAACATGGTTGATTTCCAAGCACGTCGCATGCAAGCGCGTTTCCGTCGTCAAGGTGAGAAAAAACCAGAACTATTGCATACACTTAATGGTTCAGGTTTGGCTGTAGGTCGTACATTGGTTGCCATTTTAGAAAACTATCAACAAGCTGATGGTTCAATTGTTGTGCCAGAGGTATTACGCCCATACATGGGAGGCTTAGAGGTTATTAAATAAGTTTTATTAGCCTAATAAGTTAAAAATGCCGCATAGGGAAACCATGCGGCATTTTTGTTTGTTTTTTAACTAATTAATTTGCGGAAGTGTAAACATTTAGTAGACTAAAAAGGTACCTTTAGTACTCAATACCAATCTACATTAATACTTAATCATTTAGTTAAGTGGATTGTGATACTCCAAAACACGAAGGATTGCTGTTATGAAAAGATTTCTCGCCGTCGCATCTGCTGCTTTGTATTTAGTAAGCTCAGTGGCGTTCGCTAAAGATAAACCCAATATTCTTATAATATTCCCTGATGATGTAGGGTGGCAGAATATAAGTGCCTATGGTTTGGGTACAATGGGCTATAAAACCCCAAATATTGATAAACTCGCCCATGAAGGCACGATGTTCACTGATCATTATGCTCAACCGTCATGTACTGCTGGTCGCGCGGCCCTTATTACCGGACAGTACCCAATCCGTAGTGGCATGACAACTGTTGGCAGACCCGGCGCAGAGCTTGGTTTAAAAGCGGGCTCCTATACTCTTGCTGAAGTTCTTAAAGAGCAAGGTTACGCTACGGGTCAATTCGGTAAAAACCATTTAGGTGATCGCAACGAGCACTTACCAACCGTTCATGGTTTTGATGAATTCTTTGGAAACTTATATCACTTAAATACCCAAGAAGAGTTTGAGCAAGTTGATTACCCTAAAGATCCTGAATTCTTCAAAAAATACGGTACACGCGGGGTTTTACACACTTATGCAACTAATGTAGATGACAAAACAGTTGATCCACGATTTGGTAAAGTTGGTAAGCAAAAAATTAAAGACACAGGCCAGCTTTCTCGCGAGCGAATGAAAACGGTTGATAAAGAATTCATGGATGCAAGTTTAGACTTTATCAAGCGAGCACAAAAAGAGAATAAGCCGTTCTTTGTGTGGTTTAATCCAAGCCGTATGCACATGTATACCCGTTTAAGTGATGAAAGTCGTTATTTAGCTGCCAAGCACACTACAGAGCACGATTTGTATGGTAGTGGCTTAATTGAGCATGATCAACAAGTGGGTGAATTGATGGCTGCACTTCAAGACATGGGTGTGCTAGATAATACGATCGTTGTTTACTCGACAGATAATGGTCCAGAACACAGTGCGCGTCTTCATGGTGGTACAACGCCATTCCGTGGAGAAAAAATGACAACCTACGAAGGCGGTGTACGTGTACCAATGATTGTTCGTTGGCCAGGTAAAGTACCCGCAGATAGAATTTTAAACGGTATTCAAACACACATGGATATTTACACCACTTTGGCAGCTGCTGCGGGTGAGCCTAATGTGGCCAAAAAAGCACTCAAAGAGCATAAACAGCCACTTGATGGTGTAAATAACTTAGATTACTGGTTAGGAAAAACAGATGACAGTGCACGTGACCACTTTTTCTATTATTACGAATCAAGCATTAAAGCGATTCGCTATAAACAATGGAAGCTGCATTTTGAAACAAGCGAAAACTACTATGCGCAGTATGAAAAACAAAAGTTCCCCATTTTCTACAACCTTCGCATGGATCCGTTTGAAAGCTTTGATGGTTTGACTGACCGCTCTGATATAGTTCAGGCTAAACAATGGCTTAACGAACCTGTACAACACTTATTAGGTGAGCATATTAAGTCGCTTACTGAATACCCACCGCTTCAAAAAGCAGCAAGCTTTGACTTTAGCCAGCTTATGGAGCAGTTAATGTCAGGTAAGCAATAAGACAAAGCGCATAGACTTGAGCGCATAAAATTTAAGCCGCATAGGGAAACCATGCGGCTTTTGATTAAGTAATATTGCGCTGGTATGGACGACTAATCTGTTATAAATGGCTTTGATTTTACCATTTCGCACAATCACTTTAGAAAATCAAACTGAATAATTTATAAATACTTAAACTAAAAATGAGTAACAAGACAGGGAAAATAACAACATTAACAAAAACAGAGTTAGTGTATTCTCCCATAATTGATTTTTGATTCACCAACCAAACAAGGTAGCAAGTCACAATCGGCAGGAGTAAGCCATTGGCTGCTTGCGCAAAGATGATCACCGCAACAGGGTCAAGTCCGAGAGACGCCACAACCGCACCAAACGCTAGGATAATAATTGCCACACCTTTAAAGCGTGTATTACTCATTTTTGTTGACCAACCCAACATACCACACACGGCATATGCACCCGCTAGAGGAGCCGTTATTGCACTGGTGAGGCCCGCAGCACATAAGCCAATAGCAAAAAAGTAGTGAGCCATTCCACCCAACAAAGGCTCTAGTTGTACGGCCATATTGGCTGCAGAAATTTTACCCGCATCGGTGCCATAAAATGCCACGGAAGCTGTTGATAAAATTGCTAAGGTAATAATACCGCCAAGGGTTATTGAGATACTGGTATCTACATTAGTTTCTTTAATAACCTTTTCAATATCTTTATTTTTGTCATGTTTTTGGGCAAGGACGCCTGAATGTAAAAACAGATTATAAGGAACAATGGTGGTGCCGATTAAGGCTAATACCGTGGTAATGGAGTTATCAGGTAAACTTGGTATAAAGCCTTTTAAAACGAGAGTTAAGGGCGGCGCAGCCATTATTAATGTCGAAATAAAGACCAAGCTCATCAGCACAACTAAAACGATCAATGCACCTTCAATTACTTTATGCTTTCCGGTATACAACAGCACGACACTTAAAATTGCAATCAAAGGTGTCCAAATCAAAGGATTAAACGAGGGCAATATTTCTTGTAAACCCAGGCTTGCTCCAGAGAGGTTGCCTGCTTCATAGGCTGCACTGCCAATCCCTATTGCGCTGATCACCAAAAACGCGGCTAATAACTTAAACACAGGCGTTTTGATGGTTGTTCTCAGTGCAGTTGCTAAGTCTTGTCCCGTTGTAACACCGAGTCTAGCAGCCATAGATTGCAGCAAAATAGTGGCGATAACCGAAAATAAGAGTGTCCAAATTAAAGCAAAACCAAAGTTTGCCCCTGCAACGCTTGCGGTGGTAATGGTGCCTGGGCCTATAAAGGCAGCAGTGACAAGAAGTCCGGGTCCTAAACGCATGTAAAACCTTTTTATTATTAGAATAGTGAATTTTAGCTAATCAACTCATCGCTAGGCAGCAAAGCCACCGTGTGAGAAGTGCTGTCTGTAGATGCTCACGATATAATGTGTGGTTCTGAGGGTAAAGTAAAAACGGTGAGATTTGAGGGGGCAAAACGAAAACCACTTCAAAAGTGCAAGTAAATTGATAGTTAGCATACTTAATTATGATTATTTGAATGAATTTATTTACTCTTTTTAGTGTTTTAACGTTCTTAAATCAATATAGTAAAAATGAGCACAATAAAAAATATTCTTGTTTATTTGCGACGCTGTTTGCGGTATTGCGTCATACACATTTATTTAGCGCAGTGAGATAAATGGCAGTGAACGTTGAGTGAGTTAACTTTATCAAAGCGTGTTCAGCGCATTCCATGGTCATGTTAATTACGCACAGTCATTTGGTTTTGCAACTAAAGAACAGAACTTTAATGTCACCAACAACGCATTGTAAACTGGGTTCAATCTCTAAAGACGGCAAAGCAACAGGGATTGCCCGAGTTGCAGCACAAGCAAAGCTTACGGTGTACTACTAATATCGGACTTTTCAATTCAGTGACTACTGACAAGCGTACAATAGTATACAGCGCATCGCTTGGTGACTTAGGCAGCAAGTAGCCAGCCTGTTGGTCATTCATTACTGCAGCAAAGCGCGCTCGGCCCGCGCTGGTACATCGCAGGAGCTGGGGCATTTTATCGACAACAAATGATATGTCTGATTTTACTTTATTTAGCTCTTCGAGAAAGCAAAATACTCTTTAAACAGTCTTGATAAGAA
>Ga0209232_1001610_pt1 | contig 11952 bp, 6 predicted proteins | sample ETNvirenome_2_60_FD_184066 | JGI IMG/M metagenome (GOLD analysis project Ga0209232, IMG submission 184066) | Marine viral communities from the Pacific Ocean - ETNP_2_60 (SPAdes) (version 2) | ecosystem: Environmental > Aquatic > Marine > Oceanic | place: Pacific Ocean | collected 2013-06-22
ATTTTTTATAACTAATCCTCCACCTGTAGATCCTGGTGAAGATTCATCAGTGAATGAAGTATCAGAAGAACTAAGAACAACGTTAAACTCACCCGTTACTTTCGCACCCGTCGCTGTCGTCTCGAAACTGGGGCTTGATCCAGAGGCAGCATCGAAATATAATTTACACGCCCCTCCATCAATAAAGTCAGCTAATAAGTCAGTATGGTTTGCTCCTTTGAGTCTTAGTCCAGCTCCTCTTATGAATAATTCACTTGAATAAAGATTATCAATGTAATTTGTATCGCTATAATGATAGATCTCTAGGTCTTGTCCATCACCTATTTTTAATTTAGAGGAAGGTGAATCACCATCTATAGATACGCTTGCTGCAAAAGTGGCGCTTTGACTTGACGATACAGTCAAAGCAGGTGTCATTGCTCCCGTACTATTAGCAGTACTAAAGACTAATTCTCCGGGTATTTGATTCTCTGCTACTGTTCCATCAACATTCGCGACAATTAAAGCAGCTTGAGTTTGAATATCGGTCCCATCATCACCAGCAAATCTTATACCGCCTAAATTATCACCACCATTTGTACTCCAAACCGCAGTACCGGGAGTACCGTTAGCCCCTCTTGATTTTCCAAGAACTATATGAGCACCACCAGAGTTAGTAGAATACCCAGTAAAAGAAGCTAAAATAACATTTGCTGAAGCATGAGTTTGTAAAGAAGCACTTGCGGTCGAGCCAACAGGAATACTTGAGCTATGTCCAACAAGCAACCGACCTGAACTATCTACTCTTGCTTTTTCACTACTATTAATTTGAAAGCTTAAAGCTCCTCCAAAACCTGCAACAAGATCTAATTCATAGCCATCATTTTTAATCCAAGCTTTATTGGCATCATTAGCATTATTTCTGAATACTATTTTACTTTCTTCATTTGTAGCATCACCAATTAAAACGATAGCCTGTCCTGTTGATCCCGCTGAAAGAATAGACAAAGGGAACCCAGATGTGCCAGTGGTTCCAATACCTAAACCATTAGCATCAGCAGTTAATCTTGTTGTTCCTCCAGCAGATAAATAAACAGTATTAGTTGCAAAGTAAACACCTGAATCTGTATCAGATCCCGTCAATGCTGGAGCCGCTGCCGAAGCATTAGGTAAGACTAAAGGGTTAGAAAGTGTTCCTCCAGACTTAGCTAAATAATTTGTATCCGAAGTTGTTCTTTCTGCATCCGTAACAGCTTTTAATCCTGCAGGTGTAACAGTTCTATCTGTTGCTGTACCGGTTGTTGTCTCAGCGTTTGTTGCATACTCACTTATCCCGGCAAGTGTTGTTGATGCAGCGGGAGTTGTTATTGATCCCGGTCCTGCAAGTTTTACAATCGAATTATCACTAGCCCTTACATATAAACCCAGAGAATTAACATGGAGGTTTAACGCAGGTTCCCCAACTTCTATATGGGAAGTTGTAGGAACAGAATTTTCAACGACACTGTTCTTTAACTTGATTTTAATAGCCATAATTGTGGAAGCTTATGCAAGCGATGGTCGCCTATATCCATAGGTGATTTTAGTTTAGCTCACTTGACCAAGTTAGGTTAATAAGTACCGCCGACTATCTCCGATACGTTTGTCCAAGATCCACCAGCTTGCAATTCTAAAAACTGTCCTGCTGTTGCTGTCGAAATAGTGACATTATTCAAATCATCCAATCCTATGGTTGGTGCATCTCCCGCATTTATATCAACTCTTTGCCATCCAACTAGACCATTACATATAGCCCAATCTCCCACGGTAAAACTGACCCCGCTTACAACAGAAGTTCCGCTACCTGCAACGGTACATACCGCGTAAATTCCAGTTAAAGCGGCTGTTCCAGCGGGTAAAGCTGTACCCGCAGTTAGTCCGGCAGATACCCCAAATGTTGTAAGAGTTCCGATAACACCCGAAGTCCCATCAAAAGTACCCGCATACCTGAGATTTTCTTCTGCTAATCGACCAAAACCTACGGCATACCAAGAGTTTCCGTTGAATATGCGTAGCTGACCAGTGGATTCCTGTAACCAATAAACGCCGGAAGGTAGGTTACTGATGTCAGGTTGAGCCTCTTGTATAAACGAGATCGCATTACTAGCCAACTTATCCATCGTCACCGCATCGTCAGCGATGAACGCCGTTCCGAAAGTTCCACTGCTAACTTTCGATGCAGGTATGGCTGGAATATCATTAGCTACTAAAGACCCCGCTGATGTGACTATCCCCTTACTTGAAACTGTTACCTTTCCATAAGTACCGCTGGCGACACCACTATCTACAAGACTTAAAACCCCGTTACCGTCTACGGTTATGGGTGCGCTGGCTGTTGGAACCTTAACCGCCCCAAGAGCAGTCGTCGAAGATACAGGTAAATCCGAACCTACTAAAGCTTGAGTAGCTGTTATTTGTCCAAAGCTATTAAACGTAAACCCAGATACGGTAGCAGCCGTAATTGAATTTGATATTGATAAAGCCCCTAATGCAGTAACAGATAAACCGCCTGCGACTGGAACAGAAACAGCACCAATATTACTAACTTCGGCTTCTGGCAGATCACTAGGTACGAGAGCCGAAGTACTGGTAATCAACCCTTCGCTGTTGTAGGTAATTCCGTTTCTTGAAGCTGCTCCACCTACAGGAGAATTATTAATACCAAGATTATTTCCCGAAACATTAATCGAGCGATCCAAATTACTTGCACTTAATTTAACTGGTAAAATAGTTCCATCTGTTATTTTAGATCCCGCTATACCACTAGCAATTTTAGCGTCCGTCACTGCTAAACTAGCAATAGCCGCCGTGTCCACAGAATTGTCTGACAGCTCTATACTCGTCACGCTATTTGTAGCTAACTGAGTCGAAGTTATCGTTGAATTTAATAACTTTGTACCTGCAATACTTCCCGCTAATTGTGCATTAGTAATCGTCCCACTAAGGTTAGATGTTAGATAACCCGTCGAATCTGATAAATTAAAAGCGGGTGTTGCATCAGACCCACCAAGACTTATAGCTACTCCCCCTAGTGTTATTGAAGAGTTAGTAAGCTTATTGTTTGCAATAGAGCCTGCTAACTGAGCATTAGTAATCGTTCCTGATAAGTTAGATGCAGCATAGTTAATAGCCGAACTTAGATCAAAGGCTGGTGTTGCAGTTGTGCTTCCTAAAGTTAAAGAAACGCCACCAACAGATATAGAGCTATTTGATAGTTTGCTATTGGCAATACTTCCCGCTAATTGGTCATTAGTTATAGTACCTGTAAGACTAGAAGTAGGGTAATTTGTTGCGCTAGTTAGATCAAAAGCGGGTGTGGCTGTTGTTACGCCAAGACTTATACTAACTCCTCCAATTGTCATGGAAGAATTAACTAGCTTACTGTTTTCAATCGAACCAGCTAATTGTGCATTAGTTATAGTGCCTGTAAGACTAGAGGTTGGATAATTTATCGCACTGGTTAAATCAAAAGCGGGGGTTGCATAAGTTCCTCCTAAACCTATATTTACGCCCGCCAAACTTATATTATTATCTGCTAATTTAGAATTAGCTATTGAGCCCGCTAATTGAGCATTAGTAATCGTTCCACTAAGACTAGATGTGGGATAATTAGTCGCGTCAGTTAGATCTAGGGCTGGTGTTGCATCCGTTGAACCGAGAGAAACTGTCAGGCCGCCAAAACTAAAACTAGAATTTTGTAGCTTATTATTTGTTACCGCTGAGTCTGCAATCGTTGCCGTAATAATCTGCGATGCTGTTAACGGGTATTGAAGAGCTGTAGGCGGTATAGAGTTGTTATCGGCTAAAGCTAAACCTTGCGCTACTAATTCTTTAGCTTTTACTTTCTTAGTTTGGCTTGCACTTAAATCTGCTAGAGCTAATACATCATCTGCTTGAATACCGCTTCCAGCTAAGTAATCTAACTGGCTAATCTCAAGATCTGGCATGGTCTACTTAACTCAATAAGGTCATCATATATTAATTCTAGTTCGTATCTTCGAGATAAAGCTTACTACCATCTTCTTGAAGGAGTAAATCTCCGCTTTCTTGTAGTATTGCCTCTTGAGGTGCGCCACTTTTTAGTTGGAAAGGGCCGCTGGTTACAAAATCAATCTTAGTTGATATGACTCCCTCTGTCTGAACCGAGACAGCAACATTAGAAACTAAGCAATCTGCTTCGTACCAAATACTGTTAACGTCGGCAGATCCATTGTAGTAGATGAAAAATTGACCCTTAAAATCTGCCCCCTGCTCCATTCTTAATATCAATTGAGCTAGATAAGATGGAAACTCTGGTGCATTTGCTGTGTAGTTTGAATCACACATCAAATATTGATGCTGCCACAAGCAATTTAAGGTTCCTTGACCTGATATAAGACCACGATCAAATTGCGCTTTAAACTCGTCTCCTAAATTAGTTAGATCAATAGAGTCTCTTGCTGTTGTTATCTCAAAGTCCTTAATATTCGCCAAGCACCTATAACGATTATTTTTTGTAACTAACTTTATTTGTTTAGCTACGGAAGGCGCAACCAAAATACTAGCTTCCGCTTGCCTACCCTCTAGGGCTAAAGCAAACGTATTAAATAGTCGAATACCTCCAACCTCATCTACATGTATATACCTTCTTACATCAGGATAATTATGACCTGATACTAAATCTAAATTTGTCCCGTCTACAGTTGAGATATCGACTTGATCACCGGTTATAAGAGAATTAGGAAAAGTATCAACAGAAAAACGCCGCTTAGACACGTTGACATCATTCGGATCTAACTGAGTGATAATCCCCGAAGATGCTGTATCTCGTCTTAATTCAACAAGACCATTTGAACCAAAATAAATAGCCACTGATTACAGAGCTAGAGCTGTACCCAACGGTGCGCCATTCGCTTCAAAACTTATATCCGCAGCTAACACCTGACCTACTGCATTTGTCATCGCAAGGCTTGTTATGTACGCAGAAAGCTCTATAAAGCGTCCTGCGGTGGAGCCATCTTTAAACGCTAATTTCAATGTCACACTTTCTGACGAAGTAGCAGCCTGAGCACCTCCTGTAGTTCCTCCTGAAGGTTTGATGAACTTCTGTAGCAACGTAGAAACACCGCCTGCCCCTGTGTCAGAACCGGAGTCGGAGTAATAGTAAATAGAGCAGCTACCGGTAATACTTCTAATTCCTGGGATAATTGTTCGATCCTTATCCTCAAGTGAAACTGTTTCAAGTACCGCTTGGCTGGCTGTAAAAGACCAAGACCTTACTTTCGCCACAGCGGTAGCACTTCCATCTACGAATAATTGCCCGTCTTGTCCTGAATAAAAATTAGCCATTCGAGCTTAACTTAACTTAGTGACATTATTCTAGTCCCCATCAAGGCAAGCTACAAATTTACAAGAAACATTATTGATTCCGGGTTGAACGCTTGTCACTTTAGGAGGCCCGTCATATCTCCACTTAACTCCACTACTCGCTCCAAATATAACTTGGTTATTTAAATCGGTGCTTTCTATACCCTGCAAACCTCTATTAGATGTAAAACTTAAGTAATCCCAATCACTATTAACCGCTATATAGTTGTTAATGATGTCATTTACTTTGTCATCCGAGATATTTGTAAACCCTAGACTCAGCTTCGCATTAACAGCTTTATTTCCATAACGGATGATAGTCTTAGCACCGTTTTGAGCTTCAAAAACTGTTTGAGGATATTCACCAGCAGTAAAAGATCTACTACTAGGAGAAATAGCAGGAAAGAAAACTTGTGCCATTATGCGAAATCAGAAGCCGTCCAATCAAGAATAGCCAATTTACCCGTCGCAGTTAAAGGTACGTGACTAGCCGCTACCTCTATTAATCCCTCTTCTCCATAACTAAGTGACTCAACTTTATAAACACGATCTGATTTATTTGTTCTCTTCACTGTAAATACACTGTTAAACACATCGCTAAGATCTGTTTTCCCGTTAATGACTTGTATCCTAGCTGGCTCTACTTCCTCCATCCCTGATCTCCAATAATAAATATCAACATCGCTTAAATTAGATTCGCCTATTGACTGAACAGTACCATCAGAACTAATAGAGCCATTATCAAACCGGCTAGTATGAGTACTCTCTGAGTAGTACCTAAAGTAATTTCCGGGTTCTAAGAACATCGCATCTTGGGGTGTCGTCTCAAAAGTGATTCCGTGATCAACGAGCTGTCTTACCCGAAGCGCATAACGTAGGAAAGCATAAGCGTGAGCCGATGAAGTACAGAAGTTAGACAGATCAAAAGTCTCAATGGGATCCTCTGCACTTCCTACTGGGTAATCAGCTTGACTTTGCACATCTGCTAAACCTAACTCAACTACTTTTGTTTCTGGAAATCCATTCTCTGTCTCATGTCGATATAAAGCGCGACCTTTAAATAACTGCCTCTCCTCTGCATTTAAAAAACTAACCTTCAAACTTTTTGTATTGCCATCAGTAAATAACGCTTTAATTTTTAAATCACTTGTTCCATCAGGATCGCTAAAACTTGCCGAAGCATTAATCGTAAAATCAGAGTTATAAGGTACGGAAGGAATTAAGGAGAACTTACCTCCTAATATCGTGAAATCTAAGAAACAATAACCAGACATCTCAAATATAAACTCTCTTAAATTCTGCCCTTCTGTAATAACGCCATCCCAGTAAAAACCATTAGCTTCGCAGAACTTAGCGGCGTTAGTCATACGATCTTTATCTACACCTTTAGGACCAATTAAGTCTCCTGCACCTAGTTCTGAATCAGTTAATAGCGTATAAGCAATCTCTGGAAATAGGTTTGTTGCTTCTATGTTGTTATTGATTAAACGCTCTACCTGTATTCCCTTTTTTAAATATGCTGAAAACTGTGAAAAAGAGGACCATTCTTTTGAACTATTTAAACGTAACCCTGTATAAGCAAGACCTAGATAATCAATGTTGTGACTCTTATGCAATTCATTGCAGTACACCAATTCATGCTCAGGTCTAGTTAAATGACTGGATTGTTCAGAGTCATAACGAACAAAATCAGAAATAGCATCATAGGGATTTAGATTTCTACCGATAGGCCAAGGATCATCTGTTACTAATGCGCCTGAGTCTGTTAAAACCGTAACCTGTATAGGTGCGTCAGAAGCATGATTAGGAATAGTAAAGCTAACCTTATCTCCTGTTCTGTAACCTGAACCCGGATTTTTTACCTGCCAAGTAACGCTATAAGGCGTGTTTTGATAAACCGTTACCGTTAATGTTAAACCTGTTCCATTACCGGTAATAGTGGTTGTGTTCCAGTCATCATGGACAGTATTTGCATCTGAGCTTTCCCATTCATACTTTCGTATCGAAGCAACCTTGTCACTAAAATTATGGTCGGAACAATCGCCAAATTCGCATCTCACTGTACCTATCCGGTACTGATAACCATCTTCACCTATGACTGAATATTCTTCTTTATCGTAAGCATCTTTTATGTAATAAGGAAACTGTACCTCAGTAGCTTGTTGACTCCAAGGATAACTAGCTCCGGCGGTTTTTGTCGATAGTACTCCTACTACTTTAGTAGACCCCCAATGATGTCTCCCTGACTTTGTACCCCAGTAAAATGTCGCTGTCTTTGTATAACCTTGTTTATGCTTACCACTTGAGTTAAATTTAACGCCCATCACAGGCTCATGGTAATCGTCGAAGTTATACGTATCGTAAGCTTGCTCTTCTACAAATTGCCAACCCTTAGATATAGGAACGCCATTGTTATTATCATTTGAACTTAGTGATAAAACTCCAGAATCCTCAGTGTCTTCTAATTTTGGTAGTTCTCCTAAATACCACTCTGGATTACTAGCTCTATTACCGGTTAATTGATATAAGTTTCCGGAATAATAGGTATCGAATTTAGTGTCAGTGCTTTCTACTTTGCTTAAAGAGTTTTTCTGAAATAAGCGAACAGTTGTTATTGCATTGTCTTGTAATTCTCTTTGTATTAAATTGCCGGGATAAGGTACAAATCTAAATTCGTATTGATGCGTCTTTTCATGGTTAATGCGAATAAAATTATATTGTGGCTGTGGTGCGTTACCTCTAACGGCGAAAGGAATACCATTATCTAAATACTCCCATGTGGCTATCGGATATTGACCAGCTATACGACCTTGCAATCTGAAAAAGCTATAACGATTGATGTACTTAGACATCTGACCCAAGGAGATATTACCGTTGTCGTTTTCGTAGTTTTTTACCGTACCGGGTTGTTCATAAGTGATATGACCGGGATGACTATTAGCATTAGGAAAACCTGTGATCTGTCTCCATACGGTTGACTTAATTCCTATCTCTGTAACTTCGCACTTAGTATTTGTCGTTATCGTACCTAATGCAGCTCTTTGAATGACGGTTAATTCATAAGGATGATGAGCTTTTTCTATACCGTCAGCCCTTACATCAAATATACCCGTATCCGTAAGATCAAAAGTTGCTTCTACTGTTGTATTGGTGTCAGGTATCCATATCTTATTGCCATCACCATAATTAATCTTTTTACAAACAGCTAAGGCCGAACCAATGAGATAGGAATCTCCCATCGCTAAATTGTTATCTGCATTAATTCGATCAGCATCTACAGATGACTTAACATCTTCCATCCCCCACGGATTAAATTCATCGTCAAAGTGTTCTTGCGTTGCGGGATTTTGATCTGAAATTACATAAGTTACCGTGTCGCCTACTGCTGTACCTGTAGATGATGTGACCGCTGCATATCTTGGGAAAGCTGTTTCTATCTTGTTTCTTTTCTTATCTACGTCTGCTTTATTTTCATCAGATAAATCTTTACCTTTAAGAACTAACTCATAAGGAACCATAAACCTCATTGAGTTTGACATTGGAGCAAAAGCACCGAATTGAGTTTGACTTCCCGGTGTTCGAGTACCACTAACAATATTAGATACGGGTTGTCCTTCTCTGTCCCAGTGAACAGAAAATACATCCGCAGTATCTCCTATCTCAGGATCTAAAGTCCCTTCTATATATTTATCTGTATCCTTAATTCTTCCCCCGCTTAGTTTGCTGTAAAGAGCAATTTTTGCATTTGTGTAATTAGCTAAGGTTGTGTCTCCAATTGCATAGCCAGCAAAATCTGGATCTGCATCAAGAGTACCTTTAGATAATAAAAATAAACCTCTTAACTGTTGACCAGACCAATAACTACGCATCTGGGACCACAGTAATTTGGTATTAATTCGTATTCCACCGTGACCGTCCTCTCGTCTTGTAAAAACTAAGGGAATAATCTCACCTAAAGCTGCTAATTCCTGTACTGAATTAAAACCAGATTGTGGAGCATATCTTCGCTGCCCTGCTAAACCGGCTGTTGCTAAGGATGGTGGTGTCTTTGGTTGCTTGGGCTTTGGTCGTAAAAGATTTGATATTAAATTTATTGCTATTCCGATAACTAGCTGTAATACAACCTTTCCAAAGGGTGTGCCTAGAAAAGTAAGTACAGCAGCCCCATTCCGTATATCTGGTATTAACTCATATCCCTTAGCTCGCTTGCCTAGCTCTGACTCAGTTAAGTCAAGAAAGTAAAAATATTCAGCTTCGCTTAATCCGAGGGTGTTACAAAGTTCCGCTTCTGCGGGTAATAAAATTCTTCTACCTGTAATGCGCCGATGGGACTCCATCTCGCCGCCGACTCTCCGCAATTTAGCCATCCGTCCTCCCAGTAAATACAAAGGCCATAACCTTGTTCAGTTCTACAGAGTCCAACAGTACATAGTCTAAGGGTCTTTGTCTTAATTCCCCAAAGTTCTAGCTGCTCTTTAAAGATTGAATAGTCTTTTTTCCTTAATCGTCGATACCATTCTCTAGTCGGCTCCGGTGATCTAATACCGTAATTAAGTAATACTGACCTAGCTAAGGATAAACAATCAACTGCTTTGTTCTTCTCCGGTGTTGCCCCTAACCGGTATGGCATACCAATGATTTCAACAGGCTTCATACATTATTAATTTGCCCACTCGTAGGCAAGGCTCCAACAAGACTAGAAGTCAATATTGAAGTCGGGGCGTTACTACCCACTGCGTCAATTGCGGAACTCAATAAAACCTCGACAGTTTCAGGGTCATACGACATCGTTGCGGTTAGCCATGAATCATTCGTTAGTGTCCTCTCAACTTCTAATGTTGTTGGGTTTGCAATACAAACACTAACTTCAACATGCCACTTCTCTTTAACAGCTTGTCTTGCTCTATTCATCGCTAAGACATTATTAGAAAAGACTAATCCCGCTTCAATGTTGTCTCCCGTCCTATTCTTTGCTGCACCTTGATATAGAAAGGGTAAGTAGTAATATTTTTCAGCGGTTTCTGCACCTACAGACTGGTAAGAAAGGAAGTTACTTACGTTTTGGATATACTTCACTGCGTTAGTATCTCTTGATTCATTTGTTAGAGGGGTCGAAGTATCATCTCTTTTTGCATTTTGGTATAAGTCCTGAACAGTCCCGTAAGAATCTGTTAGACGAATAAAAGTAACTAAGGTCGTGATGCTCATAAACCTAACCTCGCTCTCTGACTACGAGAGTTTTTGAGTTGGCTAAGGACTTTACTTTGACCAGCTTCCGCGCCTCGTCTAGCTGCTGAGTTAATGATCTCAGGAACCGCAGACTTAGGAACATATTCTTGCTCATTAAATACAAGTGATGGCCCTGTGTAGTTAACAACTAACTCTGTTGAACCGCCGGCTTGATTACTACCCACACCGCCATCGCTACCATGAATAACTGCTTTACCTCTATTTCCCTGAGACCAGCGATTCATTGCACCGGCCATCTGAGACTCCTTAATGACATACTCTCCCTCACCCGCTTCTCCGATCAAACCCTTGGTTGGCCTATCTACGTAGCCTCCAGAGGAGAAACTTATAGAAGGAAAACCACCACTACTTGCAGATGACCAAGAAACAGCCGAACTCATGCTTGTGTTACCGATGATGTTGCCAAACTGCGCTCCTCCTCCAAAAGCACTCGATAGTGATTTAAATAACCAATTAGATGCTTGTGTTGCCATCATTTCGGCTGCTTTATCTAAGAAGTGCGCTGCTATGCGATCCAACATGCTTACAACAGCATCCCCAATACTCTTAGTACCTGAAACAACATCTCTTACTGCATCACCAAAAGCACTACCAATAGCGTCAGAAGCATCCTTAATTTGATTTAAGGGGTTCATTAATTCCTTTAATTTATCTTCGTAATCGTCAAGAATATCTACTATCTTCCCTCTGGTTATAAGTTCTCCGTCTAACGCTTCATTCAATTTTTCTTGCTTATCTATCTGATCCTCTAGAGCTTTCTTTTGGTCTTCGTTCATATCTTTGGTCAACTCTCTAAGCTCTTTATTCTTATCCGCTTGCTTTGTTCCTAAATTAAGCTTTTCCTCTAAATATTTAATCTCTTCCTCAAAACCTTTCTTAGCATCATCAAATCTTAAGTCCACCTCGGTTTGTTGTAGATCTTTTAGGAGTTGCTTAATATCCGCTTTATCACTGTCCTCACGATCAGGGAACTGTAGTTCTAACTCGGCTAGTTTCCTCTTTATTTCCGCTTCCTTTTCTCCTAGTTCTATCTTGTCTTTGGAATATTGAATATCAATTTCTAAGCGTCTCTTGATTTGTTCCCAATTCGCATTATCTTGCGCTTCCTTAATTGCTTTTTCCCGTTTTGCACGTTCATCTATATCCTTTTCTCCACTAATAATGCTTCTCTGCTCTTCGATTTTATCTTTTGAACCGTGAGTCCACTCCATAAGCTTTCCTTGTATCCCGCCTTTTTTAATCCTGTCGAGAATTTTTTCTAGCCTCTCTAATTCCTTTGCATTAGCAGCCTTCGCCATCTCAGTTAAACCATTTATCACATTTGCTGCAAAACTCTGG
>Ga0209232_1001611_pt1 | contig 11947 bp, 9 predicted proteins | sample ETNvirenome_2_60_FD_184066 | JGI IMG/M metagenome (GOLD analysis project Ga0209232, IMG submission 184066) | Marine viral communities from the Pacific Ocean - ETNP_2_60 (SPAdes) (version 2) | ecosystem: Environmental > Aquatic > Marine > Oceanic | place: Pacific Ocean | collected 2013-06-22
GTCTTCACCAAAAAAATCTTTTAACTCACCAATGATTTGATGTGTGGTTATTGGATGCGGTTTAAAATAAATATTATCGCCATGCTCTCTAGCAATAAACTTTAATCTATTTAAACACACATTTTCTCTAACTTTGTTAGATCCTGGTAAAACAACTATATAATCTTTTGCAGGATATTTAGCTAAAGCTTTTTCATCTCTTTCTAAATATTTGTTTGCTTGATTATTTACCACTCTATTTACTAACCAATCAGAATAATCTAACTCCTTTGTTTTTTCAGTACAATGAAACGCGTCTATCAATTGTTCGTTTCTTAGTTTAAAATTTAACGGTTGTAAATAAAAATTACCAGCATACTCTGTATATGCTAAGGTTTTGAAGTATGGCATTTCTTCCGCCATAACATCATAGCTAGATTCCAAACCATTTTCACTAGCTTTTCTGATTACATAACCTTCTACTTGTTCTAGTTGATATAATCCTTTGTCTTTTTTTAAAGGCCCGATTCTTTTATCGAGTTCTTTCTTATTAAACATTTCCATAAATTAAATTTAAATTTGTATAATATATTTATTACATAGTTTTATATAATACTAACTTCTTGGGTGATGCACAACGTCTCCTGGTTGATGTGATCTTGTTGATGGAACATACCAAGTTGTTATAACGCTAGTTGTCGTATCAAAGCTTGTTGCATAAGATGTGCTAACTGTTGAACTAGTAGCCGTTGTTGTTGACGTGTTAAATGCTGTTGTTGTACTAGTATTATAAGCAGTAGTTGTAGAAGTATTAAATACAGTACTAGTGCTAGTATTAAATACAGTATCTGTGCTAGTATTATATACCGTTGTAGTACTATATTCTGTACTAGTTGTGTATACTGTAGTTGTACTAGTGTTAAACACTGTTGATGTATTTACCACACTTGATGTTGAAAAAGTTGTTGATGTAGTTTTACTTGTACTAACAGTTGTTGATGTTGCAATGTTAGTTGGTGTAACCGTACCATAACTTGTTGTTGTATCTGTACTAGTGTTATAAACTGTATCAGTAGATTTAGACGTTGAAACTGTTGTATTAGTCGATGTATTAAATACTGTAGTAGTCGATGTATTAAAAGTTGTAGTCGTATTTTTAGAAGTTGAAATTGTTGTATCAGTGCTTCTACTTGTTGAAAACGTAGTACTCGTTGAAGTAGTTGTGTTATATACAGTTGTTGTACTAGTATTAAACGCTGTTATCGTAATAGTATTAGTAGACTTGCTAGTTGATCTATATATAGCTGATGTAGACAACGTGTTATTAAATGTTTCAAATGATGTTGCTGTAGTCTTACTAGTGCTTATCGTAGTTGGAGCTGACGTTGTTGTTGATGTATTATAAACTGTAGTTGTATCTTTACTAGTTTCAAACGTTGTTGTATATTGTGTATCTGTTGCTCTGCTAGTTGAGAACGTCGTTGTATAAACTGTTGTTGTTGCAGTACTAGTATTAAATGTTGTTACTGTACTTGTGTTAAACGCAGTAATTGTTGTTTTAGTTGTATTATACGACGTCGAAACATACATCGCAGAAGTTGATAACGTGTCTCTTGCTGTTTCAATTGTTGTATCAGTACTTTTTGATGTAGAAACTGTAGTTGTTCTCTGGGTTGTAGTTGACGTATTATATACAGTATTAGTAGATTTTGACGTTGCAGTTTGTGTGTTATATACTGTTGTCGTATTTTTACTAGTATTGAAAGTCGTAGTATATTCTGTATTTGTGCTTGTACTTGTATTATATACAGTAAGAGTACTAGTGTTAAATGCCGTTATGGTTGTTTTGGTCGTATTATATGATGTTGAAACATACATTGCAGAAGTTGATAAAGTATTCTTTGCTGTTTCAAAACTTGTACTAGTTGACTTTGAAGTACTAATTGTTGTTGTTGTAGCTTTAGAAGTCGACGTATTATATACCGTTGTAGTATTTTTATTTGTACTGAATGTTGTTGTATAAACAGTATTAGTAGAAGTACTTGTATTATATGTTGTTGTATAAACAGTACTTGTATTTGTAGACGTATTAAACACCGTTGTTGTACTGGTGTTAAATGCCGTTATCATAATAGTACTTGTTGATTTAGTTGTATTTCTGTTTATAGCTACAGTAGATAACGTGTTTCTTGCTGTTTCAAATGATGTACTAGTAGTTTTACTGGTTGATTTAGTACTTGATGTTGTTGTACTTGTGTTATATGTTGTGGTATATACAGTTGTTGTTGATTTACTAGTACTAACTGTAGTCGCAGTACTCGTACTTGTATTAAATACAGTGTTTGTGCTAGTATTAAAAACTGTCGTTGTTGACGTAGTAGTATTATATACTGTATTAGTTGCTGTTGATGTATTAAAAGTAGTCGTAGTTGCGGTACTAGTATTAAATACTGTATTAGTCGATTTATCAGTACTGAATGTAGTCGACGTGCTTCTGTTAGTACTAAATGTAGTTGTATACACAGTAGTAGTACTTTTTGATGTTGAAAATGTAGTACTAGTACTTTTTGACGTTTCAAATGTGGTTGTTGTAGTCTTAGAAGTTGCAGTAGTTGTGTTATATACTGTAATAGTATTTGTTGATGTATTAAAGGTAGTAGTGGTTGCAGTACTTGTGTTAAACGTTGTAGTAGTAGATTTACTTGTACTAAACGTAGTGGTAGTAGATTTTGATGTAGATTTACTTGTACTTCTAGACGTTGAAAAAGTTGTAGTAGTACTTTTACTTGTACTAAACGTAGTAGTATATGCAGTCGTAGTTGATGTACTAGTATTAAATACAGTGCTAGTAGATGTATTAAATACAGTTATAGTATTTTTACTTGTAAGTTTTGAAGTATTCGCATTTACCGCTGATGTGGATAATGTGTTATTAAATGTTTCAAATGTTGTTGAATATACTGTTGTTGTACTAGTATTATAAACAGTTGTGGTATTTCTACCCGTAAGTGTTGATGTATTAAATACCGTGTTAGTTGTATACGTAGTTGTCGTTGATCTACTTTCCGCAGTGTTCCTACTTGTACTAAAAGTTGTAGTAGTACTTTTACTTGTTATAGTTGACGTATTAAAAGTAGTAGTGGTTGCTGTGCTTGTATTAAATACTGTATTAGTTGTATATACTGTTGTCGTAGATCTAGACTCAGCAGTGTTTCTGCTTGTTGCAAAAGTCGTAGTATAAACAGTTGTAGTACTGGTGTTAAATACTGTAGTTGTAGATTTAGATGTATTATATGTTGTAGTTGTAGATCTACTTGTACTAAATGTTGTTGTAGTACTCTTACTAGTTACTGTGCTGGTATTAAATGTTGTCGTTGTAGCAGTAGAGGTATTAAATACTGTAGTCGTACTCTTACTTGTATTGAACGTTGTTGTTGTGTTTTTAGACGTTACAGTAGAGGTGTTAAAAGTTGTAGTTGTAGTGGTTGATGTATTAAACGTAGTAGTTGTACTTTTACTAGTGTTAAATGTAGTAGTCGTACTCTTGCTAGTATTGTATGTAGTAGTTGTACTCTTGCTAGTAGCATACGTGGTTGTTGTACTTTTACTAGTATTAAATGTAGTAGTTGTCGATCTACTTGTGGTAAAATAACTTGTATATGTTGTTGTAGTACTTGTGTTAAAAGCTGTACTTGTACTTTTTGATGTAGCAGTATTTCTGCTTTCTCCAGTACTTTTTGACGTATTATAAGTTGTTGTAGTATTATATGATGTAGTAGTATTAAAACTTGTAGTAGTATTTCTTGATGTACCTGTAGCTCTACTTTCAGCCGTACTTTTACTAGTATTATACGTAGTAGTAGTATTATACGCCGTCGTCGTACTTCTACTTTCAGCAGTTAAATTGCTGGTAGCGAATGTCGTTGTTGTACTTCTACTAGTATTTGGCATGATTAATTTATTGTTTCACCTGATATTGGTATTATTATTTTACCACCAGATTTTAAATTATTTGTATAATTATTTAACAAATTTGTTTTATGATCTTGAGTTATGTCGTTTGGCATAGCCCATAAATCGCATATTATAATGTCATATTGTTTTGACGTGGCATATGTCCACTCGTCATGTTGTATTACATTGATATTATTATCTATCCAAGTAACATGATCTATTATTTCTTGGTCTGATTCTATTAAATCTAAAGACGATACAGATTTATTTTTATATATATAATCAGGCGTTTTACCTAAATATAAACCAAGATATAGTATATCTCCCCATGTTGTATCGTTGTATTGTGCTGCAGTTACATCCCACCCACAACAATCAGCTCCATCTCCAGCAAAGTTTTTTGCAGGTATTTCATGATTAAATTTACAATGCAAAACATCTTCTATATACTTAAACCTAGAAATGGTATAGTCTTCCATATCCTCGTTTTTTCTGGTAAGTTTTTCTATCATAAAATTCGTACCAGTATGTGCGGCTATATTGTTTTCGTTAAAATAAACTCCCATATTATATCTGTTTAAATTCTACATCTATTTCATCACAATAGTTATAGTTTACATATTTAAGTCCTTTCCACTCTACTACTGCTTTTTCAATATGTTCAACTTCATCAGCCATAACACCCTGCATTAATCCTTTACCATATTTTTCATCTTTAAATCTAAATGAATATATATTTAATCCGTTTGGCGATACACCTATTAATTTAATATCTTTCTTTAATGATCTATCTGAGAAACCACCACCACAACTACTCATTGATGATACAGAACCTGCTGATCCAGTAATTGTATATATTGTATCTGGTCCAAATCCACTAGCTGATGCGAAACCTCTATGTCCTGCGGATAATGGGAAACTTGTATTATTATGTGCATATACGTTTGAACCAACTTGAGGACCATTATTTTGTATATTAGTTGTATAATAAGTATCTGTTAACATTTCGAAACATACAAAACCAAAACTAGCAGCCTGTGTAGAAGTAAAGCTTGATAATGATGCCGCAGTAGCATATGTAGTTGTTGTACTCTTACTTGTGTTATAAGTTGTTGTAGTTGCATATGCTGTTGTTGTACTTCTGCTCTCACCTGTGCTCTTACTAGTATTGTAAGTTGTTGTTGTGTTATAAGCTGTAGTTGTATTAAACGCTGTACTTGTTGATCTTGAAGTGCCTGTTGATCTACTTTCTCCTGTGCTTTTCGACGTATTATATGTGGTAGTCGTATTATAAGCGGTTACAGTGTTAAACGTTGTTGTTGTGTTTCTACTTGTACCAAATGTTGTTGTTCTAGAAGTAACAACACTTGTAGTATATACTGTATCTGTACTTCTACTAGTGTTATACGTAGTCGTTGTTGACTTAGAAGTATTGAACGTAGTAGTAGTTGACTTAGAGGTGTTATACGTAGTCGTTGTTGATTTGCTAGTAGAAAATGTTGTTGTAGTACTTCTAGATGTACTGAATGTTGTTGTAGTACTTCTAGATGTAGCAAAAGTAGTCGTATAAGCGGTAGTTGTACTTTTTGAAGTAGCAAAAGTAGTGGTTGTACTTCTAGATGTAGCAAAAGTAGTCGTAGTATTTCTAGACGTAGCAAATGTTGTTGTATACGCCGTTGTTGTTGCCGTTGACGTATTAAACGTGGTAGTCGTTGATTTTGACGTATTATACGTTGTAGTTGTATTTCTAGACGTAGAGAACGTTGTTGTTTTACTAGTTATAGTAGAAGTGTTAAATGCTGTACTAGTTGTATATGCAGTAGTTGTGCTTCTACTTTCAGTTGTATTTTTATTAGTACTAAACGTAGTTGTTGTACTTTTTGATGTTGCAAACGTTGTTGTATACGCTGTTGTCGTAGATGTACTTGTATTAAATACTGTGCTTGTTGTATAAGCCGTAGTTGTTGATCTTGACTCTGTAGTATTTTTATTGGTTGATACAGTAGTGTTAAAAGCAGTTAAAGTAGATTTACTTGTACTAAATGTAGTAGTTTTACTTGTTACAGTACTCGTGTTATAAGCAGTAATTAAAGTAGATATTGAATTCCTTATAAACGTTGAAAACGTAGTTGTATATTGTGTACTTGTTGTTCTAGATGTATCAATTGTTGTGCTTCTACTTGTACTGAATGCAGTTGTAGTTGCTTTGCTTGTCACAGTACTAGTGTTAAATACAGTTGTTGTAGCTGTACTTGTATTAAAAGTAGTAGTAGTACTGGTATTAAATGTTGTTGTTGTAGCGGTGCTAGTGTTGTACGTTGTAGTTGTACTTTTGCTTGTACTAAAAGTTGTTGTTGTTGATCTATTTGTACTAAACGTTGTAGACGTACTAATACTAGTTGGTACGGTTGTTCCAAAACTAGTTGTAGTTGTTGTCGATGTGTTATAAGCGGTTACCGTATCGGTAGAGGTATTAAACGTAGTAGTTGTAGATTTTTGAGTAATTGTACTTGTATTGAATACCGTATTAGTATCAGTTGAAGTATTAAATACAGTAGTAGTATTTCTATTCGTACTAAATTGTGTAATAGTATTTTTGCTAGTACTAAAAGTAGTTGTTGTATTTTTATTTGTACTAAATGTAGTAGTAGTAGATTTACTTGTAGATACTGTTGTATCTTTATTTGTACTAAACGTTGTAGTAGTGTTTGTTGATGTGTTATATGTGGTAGTTGTGGATTTTGAAGTTGATCTAGACGTATTAAACGTAGTTGTAACAGTTGTACTGGTATTGTAAACTGTAGTTGTCGTAGTTGAGGTATTATATGCTGTTATTAATGTAGAAATAGAGTTTCTTACAAATGTTGAAAAAGTCGTATCATATACTGTTGTTGTATCTCTCGACGTTTCTATAGTTGTTGTCTTATTAGTAGAAAAACTTGTTGCTGTTGATTTATTAGTTGTTCTACTAGTTGAAAAAGTTGTAGTGGTAGCCTTAGTAGTAATAGTAGATGTATTAAATACAGTATTAGTTGTTTTACTTGTACTAAATGTAGTTGTAGTATTAGTAGTTGTACTTGTATTGTAAACAGTTGTTGTTGACGTGCTAGTATTAAACGCTGTAATTAATGTTGAAATAGAATTACCTACAAATGTATTAGTACTCGTATTAAATATTGTACTTGTATCTCTACCTGTATCATTGATAGTTCTAGTTGTGCTAGTGTTATAAACAGTTGTAGTATTTTTATTTGTTATTCTATTAGTTGCAAAAGTTGTGGTTGTTGTTTTGCTCGTTGAGAATGTAGTTGTGTATGCAGTTGTTGTATTTTTGTTTGTGCTAATTGTTGTGGTTATATTGGTAGTCGTACTTGTATTATATACTGTAGTAGTACTAGTACTTGTATTGAATGCAGTAATTAATGTTGATATAGAGTTACCTACAAATGTATTCGTAGAAGTATTATAAATAGTAGATGTATCTCTCCCGGTGTCATTAATAGTTCTAGTGGTACTTGTATTGTAAACAGTATTTGTATTTTTTTGAGTTATTGTACTAGTATTAAATGTTGTTGTAGTAGATTTAATAGTTATAGTAGAAGTATTAAATGCCGTTGTTGTGGTTTTAGAAGTACTAAAAGTTGTAGTTATACTTGTATTAGTACTTGTATTATATACAGTAGTTGTATTTGTACTGGTGTTATATGCGGTAATTAATGTTGATATAGAATTTTTTACAAATGTACTTGTACTTGTATTGTATACGGTAGTTGTATTTCTAGCCGTATCTACAGTCGTTGTTTTACTAGTACTAAATGCCGTTGTCGTAGCTGTACTTGTGTTAAAAGTTGTGGTCGTAGCTGTTGTAGTATTGAATACCGTACTTGTATCTCTGCTAGTACTAAATGTTGTAGTTCTACTTGTACTAAAGGTTGTTAATGTTGTTGTGTTAAATACGGTAGTTGTACTAGTTGAAGTGTTATATGCTGTTGTTGTAGATTTAGTAGTAGCCGTTGAAGTGTTAAATACAGTTACTGTATCAGTTGAAGTATTAAATGTTGTGGTTGTATCAGTTGAAGTATTAAATACTGTTGTTGTAGTTGTGCTTTTATTAGTGCTAAAAGTTGTTGTTCTAGACTCTTCAGTATTTCTAGACTCTGTTGTGGTTTTACTTGTTTCAATTACAGTAGTTTTATTTGTTTCTACCGAAGTGCTTCTGCTTGTGCTAAATGTAGTAGTTTTATTTGTTTCTACTGAAGTACTTTTGCTTGTTGAAAATGTTGTTGTAGTATTTTTAGGGTAAGCAGTGTTTCTACTGGTCGTTGTAGTACCAGCTGTATTTTTCGAAGTATTCCAAAAATCAATTCTGTTCCAAAGCCACCTCATTTAGTAGAAGTTTAAGGTTGAGGATAACTTCCAAAGTTTCCTACATAGTTAACTAATATTTTATCTGTAGCGGCTACGAAATAAGTTAATATTGCAATTTTATTTGCTGTTAAATTAAACGATATTGTGCTACCACCGGGTGTATAAATTTGGGCTTGTAAAGCGGCCCATGCGAGTGAGCCTGTAAGTGCGGGGTTTGTTATAACAATAGTACCTGATTTTCCAATGTTAGTATTGTAATTGGTTATTGTTAATGTGTTTGTTGCGTTTTCTGCGGTTATGTAATAATTGTTTTCGTCTGAGTCTAAGTCGATAGTATGTACGTTACAATCGTGAACAATAGTTTTAAAACCTAATATAGCAGCATTAGCAACAAGGGCAATGTCACTAACTAAATAATTTTTAGTTGCTCCTGAAATATCTGTTCCTAATACTTTATCATTACCAGTTACCGTAACGTCTTTTTCTATATTTTTTATTCTAGGCATAACAATTTATTTTTTAAATATACTAGTTACCTTTTCTCCACTACGTCCACCGAAATATGCTAGAACGACGGCCATCATAACCTTCTCAAAAGTATCATTCCATGTTTCACCTATATGGAACGGTATCGATTCTACACTATCCAGCAATCCTGCTAGTGAAAATATAACAATACACCACACTAAAACTAATGGGCGTACATTCTTCGAAAGCCACGAATCAGAAGCGGCATCTGCCTCCCATCTTGAGGTGATAGACTCCATTTCCTTATTCTGTTGCTCGTATATTAATTGTTGTAATTTTATTTTTTCATCAGCACTTACGTCTGATTTACCGATAGCAGCTATAGCTTCTTTAGGTGACGTTACACCTTTAAGTATATTACCTAATGTTGGGTTAGCCATAGAAGCGGCACCAAACAAAAGTTTACCTACCGTAGTTTCGGCAAATTTCTTTTTAGGCTTACTCATTTATTTTTTGATTTTTCTATTAAAATGTTTCATAGCTTTTGGAGGTAGATCCATAAAAAATCCACTAGTAGCACTTTTAAACGCTTCCTTACTAATTCCTTTCGATTTGCCTTTATTGTTTTTAGGCGCTTGTGCTTTATTTTTCTGTTGGCTATATTGTCTAGTGTCTCTACCTGTTCCTGAATCAACAACGCTAGAAGTATAGTTTTGTTTAATTGCACCTTGTCTAGGACCAACAATACCTTGTTGTTCTTGCATTTGGGTTTGTCTAGCAATTTCATTACCTCTTGCCACTAAATTCTTATTTTGAATAAGCTTAGCTTGGTTTCTTGCATCTCTAATTGCTTTTCTTTTATCTTTTCCCTTTAGCCCATCTATGTTCGCTTGCGCTTTAGCTTGTCTTACCGCATATCTTTTTTGTTTTCTTTCTTGAGAAATAGCGCCTCTCATTTGTTGTCTTCTACCAAAATTACCGGTAGCATCAAAAGTTTGCGCTATATCACCAAGCTCAGGTGTTTTAGTTTTTACAACTTTATCTTTTTTAACTTCTATTTCTTGATCAGGTTCTCTAACTCCATCCGCAATTTCTCTTTTTATTCTTGCTTCTTTTTGTTCTGGAGTTTCACTTGCTAAATATTTTTTCCACGATTCATCATCCATTTTATCTTCGTACCCTCCGCCTATTACTTTACCTGGAACTTTTTTCTTTGTTATAACTGTTTCTATTTTTTCATCTTCATTTACACCTGTAACTTCTTTAAGTGTATCACCTGTATCTACTATCTCACCTTTTTCTAGATCGTCACCATTAGGATCAGTTTGATAGTATACGCTACCCATATACATAGTCTTCATGTTATTAGCAACATTACTTTTAAAAGAATGTGATGAGTCCATCATATAACCCATTTTATTTCTTACTTCTGTAGGTAACTTACCTAATGATTTTTTTTTGTTTGCCGGTACCGGCTTTAATTTTCCTGGCATGATTTTATTTTTTATATTTATATGGAAATAAAGCATTCATGGCTTTACGCCTGCCTTCGCAGCCGCATGGTATATTTAAACCTTTAGATACAGTATCTACCATTGTTTTTATTCCTGTTTTTGTTGTAAAATTTTCTATTGAGTCTCCAAGACCCTGTGGTTTATTTCTTATCATATTAACAATTCCATTTTCTTCTTGCGGCTTTACCTCTCTCACTTGTCCATTTTCTTGATCTAGCGCAAAATGATTTTCTTCTTTTCCAAGCTTTACTACCTTTCTTTAATTTAGAAGGAGCTGTTGTTACAGCTTGTTTAAGTTTACTACCCGGATTATCTTTTTTATACTTAGCAACCCCTTTAGCTGACATCCCGCCACCAGCTTTAGAGCCAGTACCGCCTTTTTTATTTACTTTAGTGTAGTAACCTAAAGATTGTTTTCTTGATGGTGCATTCTTACTTGCCATAATTAATATCCTGCCTTTGCTCTTTCAGCTGCTGTCATACTTATCCTAGGATTAACATATGATACAGATTTAGTTTTAGGATTTTTTACTTTTACAGTTTTTCCTGGTTTACCAACAACAGGTACATATTTATTAGTTAATTTGCCGCTTTTATCAAAATGACCATAAAGCTTACCGTCAACTTTGTATGGTTTCATATATTGTTTAGGCGCATTAGTAAAAGCTTTAAATAATTTTTTACCACCTGATTTTATAACATTAGCAACACCCTTTAAACCTTTAGCGGCACCTCCAGGCCCTATAAGGCCAGCAGCACCAATATGGAAATCTCTTATTCCTTTAGCGAGTTTTGAAGCTTTGCTACCTTGCTTATTACCATAAGCATCTTTTGTAGATTTTTTCTTAGGATCTTGACCACCCATCATTGCATAACCTTGTTGGCCCATACCTTTAGGTTTCATCATATATCCTTTATTTGATTTTTTAAAGTTTGGCATAATTTCTATTTTTAATATCTTGAACCATCAGACCTTCTTTGGCCTCTTTTTGAGGAATAACTTCCAAATTTTTTATCAGACTTTAAACCTTCATTTTTTAAAATTTTATCTGATGACCAACCTTTGTCAGCATACCTTAAATCTTTTGTGCTTTTAACACCTACTTCTCTCAAAGTTTTTGTTTTCTTAAAACCATGTTTAAGAACTTGCCCTACATAATTTTTTGCACCAGTAAGTAAATTTTTTGCTACTTTTAATTTTTTACCAGGAACAGGTGCTACAAGACTAAGCGCTAATCCAATATTACTTCCCCTTCCTTCTGGACCAATATAAGCTTTAGCTTTTCTAAAAGTTTGAGTAAGCTTAGATGATGCTGGACGAATTTCGCCATGTTTTTTTATTATGTCAGCCTGGCTTGCTTTTACACCATAAGATTTTTTTATGGATTTTTTATTTTGTTGATTACCCATCATCCCGTAGGGTGATTTCATTTTATATGGACTCATATTATATATTGTTGTTTTGCTACCCCCGTCAAATTTCTTTTTTAATGTGCCAGGTCCAGGCATTAGGTTCATACTTCTTTTTATTTTATCAAAGTCAAAATCTTTTTTTCCAGATTCATACATTTTATTAGCATAGTTTCTTTGAAAACTTATACTATCTGAAAATCTTTTATTGACTTGCCTGCCATTCCAACTATATATTGTATCTGATGTTTTTG
>Ga0209232_1001612_pt1 | contig 11931 bp, 12 predicted proteins | sample ETNvirenome_2_60_FD_184066 | JGI IMG/M metagenome (GOLD analysis project Ga0209232, IMG submission 184066) | Marine viral communities from the Pacific Ocean - ETNP_2_60 (SPAdes) (version 2) | ecosystem: Environmental > Aquatic > Marine > Oceanic | place: Pacific Ocean | collected 2013-06-22
TTCAACTTGGAACTATCAGCGCCCGTTATAGCTCTGACCTTAAACCCATCTATAAATACATCACCAGGATCAGTAGATCTTGGTTCTGAATTTATGTTTTTAGACTTAGCAACTATATCTTTAGTGGCATCGGCGATACCTTGATCATAAAAATGTTTAGCTACTGTGTCCGGATTATTAGCCATATAAAGAGCTTTGTGATAATCCTCCATGTTGCCAATAGTACCGTCTTCTTGTAGAAACTTTCCTAAGAAATTTTGTATACTAGATTGCTCTGTGGATGTTTTTTCAGTGTCTTTAATTCCATATCTAAACTTCTTATCACCTAAATTAAATTCAAAACCTTTGAACTCGTCTTTATTAAAGTAATTTCTTGTTCGTTGTTGGAATTCGTCACTTTTTTGTTTGGCTTTTTCTTGTTCCGTGTTGTATCTATTGAAAAAATCCATAGCTTTTTGTTGTTCTTGAGTAATACCTGGTCTCAACTTGATCTCCTCGTAGTATTTACTCTTTGTGTCTTCCAAAAAGTTTTTGGCTTTTGCAATTTCTTCTTTACGAGCAAGCTGTTTCTTTTTTATAGCTTTCTCGTCTTCTACCTCATCATCAAAGTAAAATTTATCTTCTAATAAGAAGTTAATCTCATCAACATCTAAATGAGGTTTAGTATTTTTATAATATTCCATCAATAAAATGTCATCGTTTACATTGGAATAATCTCTATTTAATCTAACGTAGTCTTCTAAATTACCACCAGTTTCTTCCATGAATGTTACTAGTTTTTCAACATTTTCTGGAAGTTTAGGAGTTTCTACAACTGGTGTAGTTTTTTCTACTTTTGGTTCTTCTTTTTCAGTATTAACTTGTGATAAAGGAGAATCTATTTTTTCTTCTTGTTTAGTATCATCTTTATTGGACTCGACCCGTACTTGTTCGTCCACTTTCTCGCTATTTCCGGATGATTCGCCCATAAGTACTTCTTCTGTTTCTCGCTTTTGAACGGCATTTTCTTCTGTTTTAGGTTCTTGATTACTAGTTAAATCTACTTTAGTGACCTTAGTTTTTTCTACTAGTTTCCTAGGTCTACCAGGTTTTTTCTTAACTTTTAAACCTTCGACCTTAGAGTCTACTTCTGGTTTTTCTTTTTCTGACATAATATAATATAATAATTAATAATTAACTACGAACCCATCATAGACCCCATTAAATCTAATGGTTGTTCTCCATCAGCTTCAAAATCTATTGGCATATCGTTGTTTTCTCTTTGTGTTATCATAGCTGATTGTTGTGATCCAACAATTTTAGCTCTTTTATCTTTTCTATTTTCTATTTCTTTCTCTTTAGCAACTTCCCTATCTCCTTTCATAGTTTCTTTCTGAACATCAGTATTAGCTTTTAATTGAGCTAATTGCATATCATATTGAAATTGTATTTCTGCCATTTGTTGCTTTAACTCAGCTTCTTTCAACATTCTCTCTATTTCAAATTGAGATTTACCTTGTTCTATTTGTAGATCAGTTTGCGCTTTAGCTTGATTCTTCTGCATTTCGGCTGCAGCTGCTCTTTCTGCTTGTTCTGCATTTGCGTCAGCTTGCATTTGTATCATAGCTTGCTGTTGCATTTGGTCTTGTTCCTGCTTCTTCTTTCTTCTTACTTTAAGTAATTGATTAGCTAATTTCAAATTATTTATTTGCCTTACATCTATAGCGTCTTCAAGAGTTATTCCTTGTTGTTGTAAAGCCATTTGAATATTTTGTTCTAACATAGCTTTTTCTTCTTCGTCAGGAACTAAATCTAAATATATTCCAAAATCATATAAATGAAGTTCTCTTAAATCTTCTAATGTTCCTACATTATATGAACTAATAGAAGATCTTAAAGCTTCAGCAGTTAAATCAAACTGTAAAGTGTCATTAATTCTACAAACAATGTTTTCACAAGTTTTTACTGTTAGATATAAAGCTGCCTGAAGAATATGTTTGGTAGCAACATTAGAATTTGCCGCTGCTAACTTTTGTAATCCTACTAAAGCGTCTTCATGAGGTGTACTCGCATCTCTTGCTTCATTGAGCCCGGTTACATCTCTTATCATTTGTAAATAATATTGATAAGTTTGAATTAAAGCTTGGATTTTTTGTAACCCACTAGAGCTGCTTAATTCTTGTATAGGAACTTTACCTTGGTTATAGTCTCCATCTTGAGTCATTGATCTTCCGACAATTGAACCAGTTTGGAAATACATATTCAATGCTTCTTGAGGATTATAAGTCGTACCATTACCTAAGTCCACTTCAGCTAAACCATCTACATCCATAAAAACTCCATCTGGAACTGTTCTAGATAAAACTTGTTGAAGTTTTAAATGAGTTAATTGTATCATGTCAGCAAAACCTGTTATTCTACTTACTAAAGATTCTATTCTACCTTTATACATTTTAGGTGCACAAAGATTATAATTCATATTTACTTTAACTAAGTTAGATTTAGGTCTTGTCATGTTTTCTGCTAACTTCCACTCTAACAACATGTCATGTCCTAGTATTTTAGCTCCACTATATAATACTTCTATTGATCTAGATACTCTTTCAAAATTATCACTTTCAGGTGGATTAAATGTATCTGGTTTTTCTAATGCTTTTTCTAATCCTGATGGTGTTTGTTTTATTTTAAAAACTTGATCGCTATAGGTTTTATATTCAAAATATAAAACATAAATCATATTACCATCATTTCTTCCATTCCAGTTATAAATTAAATTATTATTACCTGGAAATTTTTGGATTTTTTCTAATTCTTCTGGAGTTAAATTAGGAAATTGTTTTTTAAGGTCAGCTAGAGTTATAGCTTTCACTTCTCCTACATACCATAAATCTTGGAAATTTGGATCTTCTGTATAGGAGTATACTAAATAAGCTGGATCTACATAATCTAAAACAATTCCTTCAGCAGAGTTCCAACTTGTCTTAACTGCACCTATTCCTAATATAGTTAAATCCTCGTTTATTCTTCTACGTATTAAATCATATTTGTTTCTAGCTAAAACATTATTTATAACTTCTTCTTCAGCTATTTCTACAGATTGCTTATAATCTAACTGCATGTGAAGATCTAATTCTTCCTCGTTCTGAGGCATGTCCTCGGGATTTTCACTACTGTATAAATCTAACCCAGTTGCTTTCTTTACATTAGCTAAATAAGCATCTGCCTGCATATCTCTTAATATGTTTTCAGCATATGCTGTTCTTTTCTTTAATGAAGCAGGATCTTGTGCATAGGCTTTTATGTCATATTGCTTATCTGACATTCCATTAACTACTATATCTACAAATTTAGGAATAATAGGAATAGGTTTCCAATCTAAATTTAAATAAGATAAATCACCGTTAATTGCTAATTCGTCTTTATATTTTTGTACTGGCTGTTCTGCTCTTGCGTAAAGTCTTAATGTTCTAAAATTATTAAAATTATAATTATATCTATTTTGAACACCGGTTCTTGTTCCACTAAACCAATCTGCCTCAATTGCTCTACCAACTTGTCTTCCGTAATCAGGACTATTCTTAACTTCATCAGGTACCACCTGATCAGGAAAAATACTACTATTATCCGTGTAAATCATTTATTTAATTATTTGTGAAAAAGATCCTTCATTGTTATAATTCTTAATTCCTAAGTTTATTTTCTTTACTGTTCGCTCTTGAACAGGTTTATAACTATTTCTATTACATGCCATAATAGCTAAACCAGAACTAATAGAAGCATCATGTTTAGTTCTTTCATTTATATTAAACGTTGCCCAATCTTCTAAGGTTCGTTGGTGATACATATCACCATAGTCTTCATCTATTCTTCCTACGTGTGTCTCAATATATGCTTCAATAGCCGCAGCATGTGCTTGTTTTATATCTTCACTTGAATTTGGTATTCCACCAACTTCTCTTTCAGCTACAGATAATTTGCTTATTAATTTGTCTGGCCTATTGATACTAAATCCCCTATATCCTCTTCTTTTTAAATAGTATAATAAACGTGGTTTGTTGTTTTCTGCTAATATTGGCATTCCGTAAAATACTAAAGCCATTAATACATCTTCAAAAAATGTTTCTGCTGTCTGTGGTCTAGCAATATATTCTAAAAAAAAGTGACTAGGCGGAGCATCTTCCATTGAGAACTTAGTTAATCCATGTAACGCTCCTTTAGAACCTTTACCGTCTACGGTTCCTGATATATCGTAGCTATCACATCCAAATGCTCCAACATGTTCATTTCCTGGATATTTATACCCATCTTTTAATATTACATTGTTTTGTAGGTTTTTAGGTGGTACCCAAGAAATGTTAAATCTACCTTGAGGATTAGGTGTGAATATAACTTTAGTATCCTTAACACCTCGTTCCCATTGAAAATTACCTTTAACCACTAACTTTTCATTTACTAACTCTTCATTGTAATCTATTTGTTCGTAGATCTTTGTTAAGTTAAATAATGAAAATTTAGATTCATCTCTAAAAGCATGTTTTTCAGTTCTTGGAAATTGTCTATAAAATTCATTTAATCCGTCTTGATCTTCTTTTAATCCTTCTACTTCGTTTTCCCAATGCTCGATAACTCCGATTTCAATTGGGAGACCATCAACTCCTTTAACTTTGTTTTGTGGCGTAGTGAATACAGGTAATCCAAAAGTATCCATGTATCCTTCGTAGTTCCATTCCATAGGTATGAAGAGAGAATAGAGTCCGCTAGCTGTTTGTCCGTTTCTATTTCTTTTTGTAACGTCTGAAGCGTTGTATAATTTTTTGAAGTTGTCTCCACCTTTTGCTAATGCGTTTGAAGTTGAGCCCATCATACATTTACCTACGATTCTACGTCCTAGTCTTAATGTAGTTTTTGTAACTCTCCAGTTATTTAATATATTATCAGGTCTTTCCCACTTCCCACTCTCATCATGTGCTAATATTTTTAGCTTTTCTCCATCATATGAGTTGTCGCCTGTGTTTTTCCAATCTATTGTTGTATCAAGACCTTGTAGTTCTCTTAATTGTTCTTTGCTTTCTAATTTACGTCTAGTAAGTTTTGAAGCGGGTACTCTATATGCCAATTCGGTCTTAGGACGATCCATACCATCCTGGATCGGTTTGAAGAAAAACGGATAGTTAACGGATATCGGGACAACTTTATCTGTGAACATTTTTTTAGCATCTGCTCCAGTTTTTGAAAGGATACCGAATCTGGCATCTGAAGATATTGTGGCTTGGTTGACAAGTTCAGCTGAGGACATAAAAGAAAATCCAGACCGTCTGTTTTTAAGATAGCACATTCCATAACATCTAGTATCTGCCTTGCATGCCTCCCAAAATATAAAGAAGAGTCTGTTTGCTTCTCTATAATCTGGAGATCCAACGTCGATTTTTGACCATTGCAGGTACATGTAGTGAGTGCCAGTAATATAAGTACTAATCCCATTATTATAGAACCAATAACCTTGTTCTCTGTATCTAAATTCTTCATCAATATAATCGTACCATTTTTCTTTAAAATCTGCAGGATAATCTTCCCAATCAAATCTAGTTTTTATTCTAGCTAATTCTTTCGGATATTCTTGTTTTTCCCAGTATTGTTCCTCCTTAACTTTGCTTCGTTTAAAAGGTTTATTTTCTGCTGGTAAAGCAATACGGAGGTTTTGAATTTCAATGACCTGTCCAATTTCACCTGTTTTACTTATACATATAAAATCGTATTCAGAATTAAAGCCATATTCCCATTGTTTATTTTTGTTCTTTTTTTTGAGAATAGATGGATTAACTACATCTTTTATTTCCTTCCACAATGTTTGATCGTAACTCATTTGCTACGCCCTTCTGCAAAGCCTTTAAATGATCTTTCTTCTTTAACTTCCTCTTTAGGTTTCCCGTCAATTAAAGCTTCTTCTTCCTCAATTTTTTTTAAAATTTCAAAAGCATCCATTATAGCTAGTTTTTTAGTGGCAGCTGCGTTCTTTAGTCGGTCCGCAGACACATCCTCCCCCGTATCTACAATCGGTTCCTTCGCTACCTTTATCAATTCTTTCACTGCCATTTGTCCAGCTTGGATTATATTCTTTTTCGTTTCCTTTACGTTCATGTATTAAAGCGATATTATTAGATTTCATACAATATAGTTTTTCTCCATTTATAATAAACTCAAACTCAGAATTAGGAGAAAATGTAATAAGCTGCCCAGGTGTAATTCCTATTGATTCTAAGGAGTTATTACTAATTTTTAATATACCAAGTTGAAGAGCTTCTTTTTCTGTTTTAAAGTTATCTATATTTGAAACAGGAGCTACAAAACAATAGTCTAAGTGAGCTTTTCCATTATACATATAAATTTGAAGAGGATCACAAAAATACATATCATCTTTAAAATATGATCTACTATTTTTCTCTCTTCCCTTTACATCATAAAATCTTCTAAAAATATTATGATGTACAAATACTTTGTCTCCTACGTTAACTTTAGTCTTATAAGCTAAGGGTGTTGCTATAACTATAGCTTCTTTACTAACACTTTGAAAAGTTTCAATTGTAGTATTTAAAATTAATTCTTTATCTTCTATAGTTTTTTTATTATTGTATCTCCCTTTTACAGGAGACACAATAAAATCATATAAACTATTCATTAGTAATTTAAATCAAATTCGACAGCTATAGCCATATTAGAATTGAACTTTTTCCACGGAAGAATCTCATCATTTTTTTTAATATAAATTAAATAATCTCCTTCATTTTCATTTCCAATTATATCACATATAGTGTGTCCACCCCAAACTTCTTGACCAACAGCGTAATGCATGGCATCGTTTTTATAATCAGTACCAATACTAATTTTTCTAATATTAGACATCAGCTGTTTCTTTCTTTTCTTCTTCTATTGGAGTATAAGATCCATCTTCTATATTTACATTTATAGAACCATACTTGCTTTCAAGATCTTTTTTAAATTCATTTATCTCCTTGTTTATTTCTGCAACCTCGTGTAAAGCAGCATGCTTATTAGCTTCTAATACTCCTACTTGGTGCATTAAATCGTTAATTTGAGATCTATGATCTTTAATTGTTTTTAATTCTTCGTCTGTTATTTTTTTCATTTTATTAAATTTAATTGTTTGTTTTTTGTTATACTCTTGGAGGTGCTACTAGTATTACCATAGCATTATTTGTAAATGATCCACCAGCAGCTGTTCCTATAAATCTATTTGTACTTATATTATTAGTTCCTTGTTCAAAATTTGTTCCATCTAAATATATTCCAGCGCCAGGAGTTGTATCAGTTATTACAACGGCTTGACTAGAGGTTAATTTAAGCTCAAAACTACTACTACCACTTCCATCACTTACAAAGTCAAACTGTGCATACCTTTGTCCTAAATCAAATACATCTCCAATATCTGGACCAGTTTGTCCTCCACTTGTAACACCTGGATCTGATGGAAAAGCGTTTCCACTAGCCAAAGGACCATTAGTATCTGTAGAACTACCAAAGAAATTAGGAAACACTTTCCACCCATTATTTGCTGACAGACCACTACTACCTGTTATACCAGGTGTAAGAGCTGCAGCAGATAAAGCACCTTGAGTAGATCCAACTAATATCTGCATTCTATCATAAGGTGTTGTGGTTCCTTCAAAGTCAAAATCTACAATTTCCATTTTAACGGTGTTACCTGCGCCTGCGTCAAATATAGAAGATGAATTTATATTATTACCTGTAACAGTTTCTTCAAAAGTTATATAATCATTTGCTGAAGTCGGTAGTGTTGTAATTAATCCGTCTGAATTAGCTATATTAAAAGTATTAGTTTCATTTAAAAAGTCACCACTTGCACTATAAGCAGATTTTATTGTTGCATATCCATATATTAAAACTTTACCATCATTTCCACTAGTTATATCTTCTATAGCTACTCCTATTATCTGGTTTTGCTGAGGTAAAGAATTAGGTTTTTGAGCTCTAACAGTTCCATTAGAGTAATCCCAAATAACTATTTCTCCGTTGCTTATATTAGCTCCTGCAGTGACTGTTATAGCAGTACCATATTGGTCTTGGATAGCATTAGCTAAATTGGCTTTTATAGTAGCTATATTAAGACCACTAAAGTCAATACCACCGCCACCAGCAGCTGGTAAAGTAACTGTTTTAACGTTAGCTGCAGTAATATGACCTTCGGTAGAAGTAGTAACAGAATCTATACAAGTAAAAGTACCTCCAGCAGCTGGACTAGCCGATGAAGCAGTATCTGTACGGGTTACATCATCGTGATCTAACGTTAATTCAGATCCACTATCTCTTACTACTGACATTACGTCTCCGCCAAGAATACTTATAGAAGCAGAACTTGCATCAGAACCATTTAACGCTATATCGGTTGTAGCATTTGGAACTAATAAAGTATAAGTAGTATCATCATCTGTTGATGCCGCCCACGCTGGAGCATTGTTTACTATTTTTAATACCTGATCATTAGCACCAATATTTTTTGTTAATTGTGTAACGTCTAATGCTAAAGAAGTTTCTAGTTCATCTCCAGATATTTTTACGTTTTGACCAGTTGCTCCACCACTAGCCGTACCAACAGCAGCAATAGCCGTTATGTTAGATATGTCGCCTCCGTCTACTTGGAGAAAATCACTTATTTTTGTATCACTCATTTTTTTATTGTATTTGTGTTAGCACTTTACTTGTGTCATCTTGCATTAATACTTTACTTCCATCTTCTAATAATACAAAGTATCCTACTGGAGGTGGAGGTGGTCCAGGATTACCTCCAGGTCTAGATGGACCCGGTAAAGTTGCTATATCCGGCACTACCATGCCGATTCCCATTTTCATCTTAAAATAATGCTAATACGTTAGTAACATCTGTAGTTTGCTGCGTGCCTGTAGCGTCGTCAGCTTTGAATAATATGTCTGTAACTAATATTGGTAAAAAAGAACCAGCTGTACATCCTTGAAAAACAGCTTCAGATCCTCCTTCTAATTTTACACATATGGTACCATTAGTTCCTTTACCACCTACATAAACCACAGCTCCTCTTCCTTCTGTATGAGGTATACCTACTTCGTCAACGCTAAAAATAGTTGTTTTTGCATTTTTAGTAAAAGTTAAAGCTGATGGCGCTGTATTTCCTTGACCTGGATTTATTATTGTCCAAGCTCCAATTTTACCTTCACTAGTTACTGATGTAACTCTTATCTTAACAGAATTAGTAGAACTTGTTAATATTTCATTTGGAACTACATCGTCTATAGCATTTGTATTAGTCAAACTTAATCTTCTAGCAAAACCGTATGTAGTACCTGAAGCACCACTAAAATTCAATGGTATTGCATCGTGAGCAAATACACGCGGTTGAGCTGCTTCATTACCTTCTAAACCTCTCATTTTTTAATTTTTAATTTTTGTTATTTTTTCCGCGCCTCTACTTCCAAAGTACGCTACATAAACTGTAATTAGTAAAGCTTCTAGTAAAGAAACCCAACCATCTTTTATTTCTAATAGTATAGTTGAATCTAATACTATAAATATTGTCATTGCTAAAGTAAGAAATATAAGTGTCATAGGTCTAGTATTCTTGCTTAACCACGAATCACTTTTCATATCACTAGCCCAACGACTAGAAATATTTTCCATTTCAGCTATATCTTGATCTAACAACTTCAAAGCCATCTCTTTATCTTCGGGCTTAATATTAGAATCACTTGATATTAAATTTTTTACTATACCATAAGCTCCGTTACTAGGAAGTATATCTCCAATGGTGTCTAATATCTTTGGAGCTTTTTCTTTTAAAAATACACCTACTTTAGTTTCTTTAAACTTTTTCTTCTCCTTTTTCATTCGTTTGGATATTGATCATATCTATTGTTATGAATAGTACTAGCTGAAATAACTGGTCCCACTTGTCCTTGTCCTACATCGTTTTGAAAGATTCTTTTGTTTGATAGATTATCGTGAAAGTGTTGGGTTGACCACGTTTGTGTTCCAGGATTAAATCTTAAACCACCACCGTCTTCACCATCCCAAGTTCTATTTCTAGATCCACCCCATTTATTTGCAAAAGTAGCATTTTCTTGACTATTAGCCCAAGCATTTTCATATTGGCGTACTCTTTCTCGACTAACTGCAGCTACTAGATTATTATTAACATCAGGATCGCTTAAGTTAAATGATTGACTAAATCCTCCTTCATCGGGATCCCATTGGGCGTATTGATATTGACTTTCTGCAGGATTCCACTGAACTGAATATCTTCCTTGATCATCACTCCACTCTCTTGTAGGGTTACTTGCAGTACTAGTTGGATTACTTAATGGTAAACCTTGAGTAAAATCAAACATAGATCCATGAATATCTCGTTGCTCTCTAAAAGTAGCTATATCATTTTTTAACTCTTGACGCATTTCGTGTTTATTTTGATATAATACTCTTCCCTGATCATCTTTTACACCTTTATAAGTGTTCCAAAGTTTATCTGTAATAGCATCTAAATTTGTTAACTTATCTTCAGGACGCACTCTAGTTAAAACATTGTTATTATAACCTTGAGTTACTATAGGTTGTCCTTGTTTGCCAAATCCAGTTTGTTGACTTAACACATTACCTATGTCACTAGTGTTTGTATAAGTAAAATTACCAGTTACAGGATCAACAACTCTCGCCATGTCTGGAATTAATGTGGGTGGTGGTGGTGGTACCGGTCTAGTTTGTTCTGTTGGACCTGAGCCTATAGCAGTATTATTTTCTTGAACATTAGGTTCAACTACATTAGTAGGTAGCATAGTAGATTTTTCTACAGCTTTGTTTACCGACTGTTCTTCTTTTACAACTTGAGGTGTTTTAGCATTCTCAAGATCTTTTACAGGAGTTCTATCAGTTATAGATGTTTTATTTCTATCACCAATAGATTTAATTTTATCAATTAATTTTCTTCCTCTATATTTTTTTTCTTTAACTCTTTTAATTTTTTTATACTTCGGCTTCTTAAAATCTCCATCTCCGTTTTTATTTAAAGGTGACTTACCAGCTTTAGAATAAGCTTCTTTTTCCCATGGCAAGTTCTTAGCTCCTTCTTTCATAGAATTTCTAGAGTATTTTTTACCTTTCCATATAACATTATTATCATCGTAATCTAAATCCCCTCGCTGCATCTGATCTAAATGAACTGCTTCATGATCAACAATTTCTTTTATTTTAGCAGGGGAATTAACATTTTTATTTATATGTATAGTTCCATCTTTGTTAGCTTTACCTAACACACCATCTTCCATTTCTACTTTTACTACTGGAGCATTAAAGGGATTTCTACGTTGCTTATACATTTTTATAAGGAAATTTTTTATTTAATTGTTGTTGGCGTTTATTACAACCACAGTCTTTTTCACCACTAACTTTTTGCACTATTTTTTTAATACCTGTAGCCGTAGTGAAGTTATGTATAGTATCTCCAAAACCGCTAGGTTTTTTAATATACTTACCCATTACTCTGATTTAAACGCTAATAAAAATTCTCTAATTCCCATTCCAAATGCAATACCACTATATAGTGAGTGACTGTGAGCAATCAATAATGCTCCTATTACTCCACAAGCTACCGCTTTTGAAAGTGGGTGATTTATTACTTGTTTAACTGTTTCCATGATTATTTATCTTTTTTATTACTTAATTTCCCGTCTACCTCTCTACACCAGTAAAGTATTTCATCTACTTTTTCTTCTAAATCGTTAATATGTTCTGTTTGCCATTGCTGTTTCAAATCGTACTCCATGCGTTCTATTTCAGCTGGTGGCATTTTCTTAGCTTCTTCTATATCTGATTGTAAAGAATAGTACATTCCTACAAACATAGAAGTTACTACTATAATGCTAATTACAGATTTAAGATCAATCTTAAATTCT
>Ga0209232_1001613_pt1 | contig 11918 bp, 12 predicted proteins | sample ETNvirenome_2_60_FD_184066 | JGI IMG/M metagenome (GOLD analysis project Ga0209232, IMG submission 184066) | Marine viral communities from the Pacific Ocean - ETNP_2_60 (SPAdes) (version 2) | ecosystem: Environmental > Aquatic > Marine > Oceanic | place: Pacific Ocean | collected 2013-06-22
TCGACACGAACGGAAACAAATATTGCGTCATCCCGGCGAAGGCCGGGACCTCGACGGTGCGTCAGGTTGAGGCGGTGAGATCCCGGCCTTCGCCGGGATGACGACATAGGGGTAAGCGATCGACGCGAGTCAGAAAGCAAACAGCCAGATGAAGACGATGTTCACCGCCAGCAGGGGCAGCGCGGTGCCGATCTGCGCCTTGATCACGCCATAGGGGTTTTTGAGTTCGAGCAGCGCCGCGGGGACGAGGTTGAAGTTCGCCGCCATCGGGGTCATCAGCGTGCCGCAGAAGCCCGCGAGCATGCCGATCGCCGCCACGACTGCCGGATCGCCGCCATATTGCTTGATGAGCAAAGGCATGCCGACCGCGGCGAGCATCACCGGGAAGGCGGCGAAGGCGTTGCCCATCACCATGGTGAACAGCGCCATGCCGAGCCCGAAGGCGAGGACGGCGCCGAACAGGCTGCCCTGCGGGATGGCGGTGCCGATGAGGTCGCCGACGACTTCGCCGACCCCGGCGAGTGCGAACACCGCGCCGAGGCTGGCGAGCATCTGTGGCAGGATCGCGGCCCAGCCGACCGCGTCGAGCAGGCGGCGGCCCTGCTGCGCGGGTAGGAGGAGCGGCGGTTTGAGCCGCGCCATGCCGATGGCGAGCGCGATGAGCACGCCGAGCGCGAGCGAGATGAGCGTTGCCTGTTTCGGGTCGGCGAGGCCGGGGAGCCATTTGAACAAAAAGGTGCCTGCGAGCGCCGCGGCGGGGATGATCAGCGCGACGAGGAGGAGAAAGGGGCCGTGCCGGGCGGCGCGCGCTGTCTGCACATCGGCGGGGACGTCGCCGCCGGGCGCGCGGCCGATCTGGCCGGTGCCGGCAATCGCAACGAGCGCGAGGACGAGCAGGCCGTTGCCGAAATCGCCCAGATAATCGCCGCCGAGCATCGACAGCGCGAGCAGCCCCCAGAAGGCGGCGTTGCCGAAGCGTTTGGGGTTGCTGCGGTCCAGCGCGCCGAGCACCGCGAACAGCGCGAAAGTGAGGCCCGCGAGGACATAGACGAAGCCGAGGGTGATCATGCCGCGGCCTCCGTCCTGGCCGCCATGCGCCGGTCGAGGCGGCGGAGGCGGAAGCCGTGGATCAGGAAGGCGGCGATCGCGGTGGGGATCGCCCAGAGCGAGAAGTTCAGCGGCTCGATCTGATAGCCATAGCCTTCGAGCACGCCCTTCATCAGCAGGATCGAGCCGATCGCGAGGAAGATGTCTTCGCCGAAGAACAGCCCGATATTGTCGGTCGCGGCGGACTGCGCCTTGATTTCCTGGCGCTGCGCGTCGGTGAGTGCGGCGTTGGCGGCCTCCGCGGCGGCCTCCGCCATCGGGGCGACGAGCGGGCGCACGGTCTGCGCATGACCCGCGACCGAGGTGAGCCCGACCGCGGCCATGCCCTGACGGAGCAAGAGATAGCCGGTGAGCAGGCGGCCGAGCGTCGCGCCCTTCATGCGGCCGATCAGGGTGCGCGCATGCTGCTGGAGGCCATAGGCTTCGAGCAGGCCGATGACGGGGAGGACGATCCAGATGATCGAGACGTAACGCGTGTCGTTGAACGCCTTGCCAAAGGCGGCGACGATCGCGGTGACATCGAGCCCCGCGGCAAGTCCGGTGGCGAGCGCCGAGGCCATGATGACGAGCAGCGGATTGAAGCGCAGCACGAAGCCCGCGATGATGATGAGGATGCCGATCAGGACGAGCATGGGTTACGCTCTTTCTTCGTCATTCCCGCGAACCCGGGGCCACCGATGTTATAACTCGGCGTGCCCCGGCTTGCGGGGTATCGTTCGCGAAGTCCAATATGCCCATGAGCGACCCGTGAAGGGTGGCATGAACCTCGCCACGCTTCTCGCCCGGATGCAGCACGATCTTGCCGACCAGCGAACGAATGTCGCTTGAGGCATCGAGCCGCGTTGCTGGGTCTTTGAGCGTCTCGGTGAGCGCCGCGACCTTGCGCTTGTAAATTTCGGCGATGCCGGGATGGATATCGGGGATGCCTTGCGGCGCCTCGGCGAGCCGAGCGGTGATTTCCACCCGTTCGCGTTCAAGCTCCGCCATGCGCGCTTTCATTGTCGGCTGGTACAAGCCGTCCTCAATCGCGGCCATGATGCCGGCGACGGCATTGTCGATCTTCACCAGCGCGCGCGTGTCGGTATCGGCTTGGATGCGCTGCTCGCGGTTCTCGCGGTTGATATGCGCCGCATAGGCGGTGACGGCAGCCTCGATCTTGTCGGCCGATACGAGCCGGTCGGCAATGCCCGCCAGCGCACGGCGTTCAAGCTCAACGCGCGTTATCGTCCGACTGTTGGAACAGGTGCGCCCCCGATGATGGCCGACGCAGCCATAGCGGTCGCCAACGACGATCGCATAGGTTCCGCCGCAGATGCCGCATTCGAGAAGTCCGGACAGCAGATAGGCGGGACGCCGCGCATTCAGAAGCGCGCGGGCCTGCGCCGCCTCCTTGATCCCGGCATGGCGCTCGGCCAGCATTTGCTGCTGGCGCTTCGCCGCCTGCCATTGTTCGTCGCTGACGATGCGAAGCTCCGGAACCTCGTTCCTGATCCACTCGCTTTGGGGATTGAAGCGGGTAACACGCTTGCCGCTGCCCGGATTGGTTACATAATGTTTGTGGTTCCAGACGCGGACGCCGACATAAAGCTCATTGTTGATGATGCCGGTGCCGCGCCGTACGTCGCCGCGGATGCTGGTATCGCGCCACGCAAGCCCCTTCGGGCCGGGAACCCCGTCGGCGTTGAGATCGCGCGCGATGGCGAGTGGACTTTTGCCGTCCGCGAACTCGCGAAAGACGCGCTCGACGATCAATGCCTGCCCCGGATCGATTTCGCGTTCGCCGCGCACTAGCTCGCCTTCGCTGGTGAGGCGCCGGACCATGCGATAGCCGTAGCCGACCGCGCCAGCGGAGAAGCCCTTCTCGACACGCCCGCGCAGCCCGCGATGCGTCTTTTTGGCAAGGTCTTTCAGGAAAAGCGCATTCATCGTCCCCTTGAGCCCGACATGCAGTTCGCTGATTTCACCTTCTGCCAGGGTGACGAGCGGGACGCGCGCGAACTGGAGGTGTTTGAAGAGCGTCGCGACATCGGCCTGATCGCGCGACACGCGGTCGAGCGCTTCGGCGAGCACGATATCGAACTTCCCCGCCTGCGCGTCGGCGAGCAGTCGCTGAATGCCAGGACGCAATATCATACTCGCGCCCGAGATGGCCGCATCTTCATAGGAACCGACAAGCTGCCAGCCTTCGCGCTCCGCGCGCTCGCGGCAGATGCGCTGCTGGTCGGCGATCGACGCCGAGCTTTGTTGGTCGGAGGAATAGCGGGCATAGAGCGCAGCGCGGATCATCATATCTTCCTTTCCAAGGCGCGGACACAAAAGCGCCCGCAACTGGATAAGACAGTCTCGCGCGGACCTACCATAGCGTCAACGCTTTGGCGCCGACGGGTTTTTCTGCACCTCGTTGTCGTTGGCGGCCGATCGGATATGGATATGCTCACGCGCTATGTGCCGTCCGATCGCTTCGGCGATGCGGGTCAGCGCCGCATCGACGGCGACCGGATCGGGCGACGCCGGATTGTCATTCGCGGCCGTGACGAGCCGCGTGCGCGACGTCTCATCCTTCTTCATATCGGCCCGCCATCGAACGGCGGATTGTCGTTGTCGGCGCGGTAGGCGGGCGGATCGGCAATCCAGCGGTCGACGGCGGATTCATGCCATCCGGCACCGTGAACGCTGATCTTAACCCGCGGCGGGAAGGTGCCTTCGTGCATCTTTCGGTAGAGCGTCGACCGCGACAGGCCGGTGCGAGCAAGCACGGTGCGGAGACGGATGATTCTGTCGGGTACGGGCACGGGCTATTCTCCATCATCTGACAGTTGGCAGACTCCCCCTGGGGATAGAATTGGTCACAACGACGCGCAGCACAACCGGTTCTCCGGGATGTCTCGGGTTGCGTCGGGTGGAGTGGCGTCCACTGGCGTTTCCTGTCGTCCGCTGTCGTTTGACGGCGGGGCCAAACTTTTTTCCCATGCCGTCCCAACCGAGAGACTTGGAGCAAGCAAGGCGCAGTGATCGAGGCCCCATGTAAGCGCGAATCGCAAGATTACGACCAAAGCCGGTGCGTTCTGGATCGATGACCGCATTTTGCATGAAAGGGCCGGCGCTTCGGTCATGTGCAAAGGTTCGGCGCTGTAACCGTTTTGGAAAACTGCGGTTTTGCCGCAGTTGACGGCATTCCAACGAATCCCGCGCGGAACCAGTTTTCGTGAGAGCCAACGCATCCTGAGCGCGACACAAATGCCTGCTCGCCCAGAGCTCAGTTTACAAAAGCGATTTCGGTTGACAAAATTCCGAAAAAGCCCATTACGCATGTGAATGAGCTGCAACTGGGGGCTTTAATGACCAAGATTTTTCCGTGGGACTATCACGCTGATCTGACCGAAGATCGGATAAAAATTGTTGCCGCCATGCTGGTCGATGGCCGTCACGCCGCTCTTGAACGCTTTGACGAGGAGGCCGGCGACAATGGCTGGACCCACGGGTGCCGAGCGTTTCAGTTTTGCAGGCACCGTATCCTCCGCGCAATTGACAGCGGCGACCATGTTTGGCTGACTGCAATTGATCGCACCTTGCAGCTCATCTTCAAAATCGGAGAGGTTCCCGTCCGTATTTACAAGGGCGACGCCGATGAACCGACCGATCGGACATTGCGTCAGACGTTCGGAGAATTGCGTCAGCTCGAAATGCTCTTCCCCGAACATGACAAAGGTCGGGACCTTGCTTATCGCTTCGCGGTCGAAACCGACGTCGACGGTAGTGTCCTTGCTGTAAAATTCGTGGGTTTGCGCGGCGAGTCGGCAGTACTGATCTGGGATGTGCCGCTCGATGGATTGTCGACGTTTGCAGGCGCAGTTGGGCGTGCAGCTTCGGAGAGTGTCGAGTTGGCAGCTCCCAGTGTTGGTCTTCGCACTGACCGCGACATTGCGAAAGACGGCACGGACGCCTAACCGCACACCGGTTTGAATTGATCGGATGAGATCATGGTCGGTACGCATCTTTTTGATGGCGAGCGCCTGCGCCTTGCGCGTGTCGCCAAAGGGCTCACCCTTGATGAGTTGGGCAGTCGCGTCAGTGCCACACGCCAGTATTTGAACCAGCTTGAGCAGGGCGCAAAGCAGCCGACGGATGGAATGATCGCGGCGTTGGCGGCAGCATTGGGAGTGACCGAGCGTTTCTTTACCTTACCTGCCAAGGGCGGGGTATCGGCAGAGCAATGCCATTTCCGCAAGCAAAGAACGACACCAGTTTCCGTGGTCAGTCAGGTACTGGCACGCGGCACGTTACTCGACGGCTTCATTGGCCGTCTGGATTACGCGTTGGAACTACCGGACGTGTCGTTCCCGGACATTCCGGTTGTGTCCACCGCCGACATCGAATGTGCAGCAGAAGAAGCGCGTGACCAGTGGAACTTGGGTACGGGGCCGATTTCGAGCATGATGCGGGTGGTCGAAAATGCAGGGGCCGTTGTGAGCTTCTTTGGTGGGGTGTCGGAACGTGTCGATGCGTTGTCCATTGATCGACCTCGGCCGATGATCATTCGGAGCGAGGCAAAACCTAGTGCTTGCCGGCTTCGCTTCGACCTCGCACATGAGTGCGGTCATCTCGTGATGCATAAGGGTGTTGTGACCGGTGATAAGGTGACGGAAGATCAGGCAAATCGCTTTGCAAGCGCGTTTCTTCTTCCTCGCGCGGCGTTCATCCACGAATTTCCGCGCGGGCGAACGCTCAACTGGCAAGCAATCTTTGAGATGAAGCTGCGCTGGAAGGTTGCGGCGTCGGCGATCCTTCGCCGCGCATATGATCTGAAAATGGTGTCTGCGGATCAGTATCGCACGGGTTACATCCATCTGAGCAAGACAGGGCAACGCAAATTTGAACGCTATGATGATGTCATCGTATCGGAGGAACCCGAATTGCTGACTTCGGCCATGACAGCGCTGGAACAAGCCTCGCCAGGAGCTGTTCGCCGGATCGCGAGCGATGCGGGATTGGAAGATGACATGTTCCAGAGCGTTTCAGGGCTGGGCTTGCCACCGGAAGGAACGATGGACGCGACAAACATTGTCGCAATCAGGCGCTAAGCCGCTGCCGCCGCGGCTGCCGGAAGACGTGAATATATAGTTCATTCCATTTGGCGTCCCGCCTGCGGCGACCGCGCTCTATTTCGCTTCGCTCCACCGAGCCACCGCTGCGCGCCGTCTCGTCGGCTGGCGCCGTAACGATCGCATGACGCGAGAGGCCGGAGCCAGGCTCCGGCTCGAAGGTCATCACGCTTGCCGCGCGCTGGCGTGGCCCCGGCCGTGCGGGGTGGTCGGTCGCTCTCCTCTGAGGCCCGCCCGGCAGGGCGCAACCCCTTTCGGGGTCCTTCACTCTGTTCCGGCCTGCGGTGCGCCCTGCCTTGCAGACTGGCCTCTCCGGTCGCTCTCGCCGCCCACCCCGCTCAGCCGGGGCTGCGGTGGTTTTAGAGCAAAGGAGAGAAGTCATGGAACTTAAGCATATCGAACTGTCGCAGCTCGTTGTGTCGCCCGCCAACATGCGCGGGGTCGCCAAGAAGCCGGACCTCACCAACATCCTGCCGTCGGTGCGGGCGCGCGGGATTTTGGTCCCGCTAATAGTTCGCTCCAATGGCGCGGAAGACGCCTATGAGATCGTCGCGGGCAAGCGGCGCTATCATGCGGCGTTGACCATTGCCGAAGAAAGCGGCGGCATCGACCCGCTGCCTTGCGCGGTCATGGAAGCGGGAGACGATGCGGCGGCCTTGGAAGCCTCGCTCATCGAGAATATCGCCCGTCTCGACCCCGGCGAGGTATCGCGCTGTGAATCCTTCACCCGTCTCGTTCGCGAAGGGCGGAGCGTCGAGGACATCGGCCTGACTTTCGGTTTGACCAGCTTGCAAGTGAAGCGGACGCTCGCCATCGGCAATCTCTTGCCCCGCATCCGCAATATGTATCGTACCGACAAGATCGATGCCGTGACGATGCGCCACCTGACCCTTGCCACCAAGGCGCAGCAGCGCGAATGGCTGGCGCTGGTCGATTGCCCCGAAAAGAACGCCCCGACCGGAAGCCAGCTCAAGGCATGGCTATTCGGCGGCAGCGCGATTGCGGCCAAGGTCGCGATGTTCGATCTTGCCGATTACGAGGGTGCGGTCATTTCGGACCTGTTCGGCGAAGACAGCTATTTTGCCGACGCGGATAGCTTTTGGACGGCGCAGATGGCCGAGGTCGAAAAGCACGTCGCCTTCTACCGCGACAGCGGCTGGTCCGATGTCGTCGTCATGGAGCGCGGGGCATACTTCAATACGTGGGAGCATGAACGCTGCCCGAAGAAGAAGGGCGGCAAGATATTCGCGACCGTCAGCCATCGCGGCGAGGTCGCCTTCCACGAGGGGTATATCACGATAAAGGAAGCGCGGCAGCGCGCGAAGGGAACCGGCACCGACTCGCCCAAGCCCGTCCGCCCCGAGGTCAGCGCGGCGCTCGGCAATTATATCGACCTCCACCGTCATGCCGCCGCGCGCGCATCCTTGCTGTCCGAGCCGGGAACCGCCCTTCGCATGATGGTCGCCCATGCCATCGTCGGCTCGCATCTGTGGCAGGTCGATGTCGAGAAGCAGCGCGCGGCGAGCGATGCCATCGCCGAGAGCGTCGAGGTGTCGGCGAGCGAGGCGGCGTTCGACAAGGCGCGGCGGACGGTGCTCGACCTGCTTGGGTTCGATGCCGAAGCCCCGACCGTGGTTGGCGGCTATGACGGCGATCATGGCATTGCCGGTCTGTACGCCCGTTTGGCGATGCTGTCCGATGAAGCGGTGATGAGCATCCTTCCCGTCGTCATGGGCGAGACACTTACCGTCGCCAGTGCCGAGGTCGATATGCTGGGTCAGCTCACCGGCACCGATATGCGGGTCTGTTGGGACGATACGACCGTGCTGCCCGAACTCATCCGGGACAAGCAATTGCTTAATGCGGTCGTCGCTGAGGTCGCGGGCAGTGATGTTGCCGAGGCCAATGCCGAGGCGACGGCCAAGGTCCAGCGCGGCATTCTTGTCGATTGCCTCACCGGCAGTAACGGGCGCGCGAAGGCGGAGGGCTGGCTTCCGCGCTGGTTCGCCTTTCCGCCGTCGGGTTACACAGAACGTGGCGGTATCGGCTGTGTCGAGCGGAGCGAGAGTATCGCGGCGCTTGTGGCGCAGCCCGAAGCCGCAGGGGAACCGGAGTTGCGTGAGGCGGCCTGACCAGCTTCTATCTTCGGAGGAACGGCGTTGCCGTTCCTCCAGATTTTTTGCCCGGCGCAAAGCGCCGGGCATTCTGTTCTTGCCAAGTGACGGGCATTGCCCGAAGATTCCTGCGCACATGCGAACCGACGTCGATCATCTTCCTGCCGCCAAGCAGCGCGAGCTTGAGCGCATCGTCGAGATATTGTTCGACGAGTTCGGTCAGGCGACGGAAAACGCGACCGGGCGCCGCAAGGGCGCCCGCATCTTGAAGATCATCCTGTTCGGCAGCCACGCGCGGGGCGACTGGGTCGATGCCCCCCTGTCGGCGAACCAGTATAAGTCAGATTACGATATTCTCGTCATCGTCAGCCAGAAGGAGCTGACCGATCGTGCCGCTTATTGGGCGAAGGCCGAGGAACGGCTCATTCGCGCCTATACGATCGAGAAGACGCTACGGACGCCGGTCAACTTCATTGTCCATTCGCTCCACGAGGTGAACGACGGGCTCGCGCATGGCCGCGTCTTTTTCATGGAGGTCGCGAAGGATGGGATTGCCATCTATGAAGCTAATGATCGCGAACTGGCGACGCCAAAGCCGAAGACGCCGAAACAGGCGCTGGATGCTGCTAGAGGATATTTTGAAGAGTGGATGCCCAATGGTGCTGCTTTTCTGAAGGGCTTCCATTTTTATCTATCGGAGGGTGATCCCAAGCGAGCAGCCTTCCTTTTGCATCAAGCGACGGAAAGCCTTTACCAAGGCCTTCTACTCACGCTGACCTATTACACACCTTACAACCACAACATCGCTTTCCTGCGTTCGCTCGCCGAAGGGCTCGACCGGCGCCTTCATGGCGTGTGGCCCGAGACCAATCGCGCTGAGCGCGCGATGTTCCAGAAGTTGAAGGAAGCCTACACGAAGGCGAGATACTCAAAACATTACCGGATCAGCGAAGAGGAACTGAGCTGGCTTGGTGAGCGCGTAGAGGAATTGGGGCGCGTCGTTCATCAGGTCTGCGCCGACAAGATTGCCGAACTCGAAAGCGCAGCGCGCGATTAGGTCCTGTCGTCTTTCTTCTCGAAGGGATTGATTAAAAACTTGTCCATCCAAGCCCGCTCTTCATCAGAAGGATCGTAAGTAACGCCCGCTCCAACACTTTTCCAATAGCGTCTCTCGTCTAGCTCGTCGTGATAGGAAAGTTCCGCCGCCAGGTAGAGCATCCAGATATTTCCCCGCATCGTACCGATGATGAACCTGAGTGCCTCGTCGTCGGCCGTGTAAGGTTTTGGCGATTCCAAAATGGCGTGAACCGGACCGATGTGGCCGAACTGTTGAGATAGCATGCCATAATATATTCCGAGTGGCTCCAGAACCGCTTTTGCCCAACCGACGCACTTATTTGACGGCAGCTTGCCGGCGTGAAATCTCTCCAAAGCCTCGGAATCTATACCTAGAACAATGATCGTCGATATCAGCTCGACGAACGTGCGAGCTAAAATCCCGTATTGACGCCTGAAGCCATGACGGGCGGTCTCTACGCTCGCAAGATAGGTATTTCCAGCCGTGTTGAGCAGGCGAGATACGGTAGCTTTGTAGCCCTCATCATCGATGTTGGGCAGGTGCATCGTAATGAGGCCCACCGTCTCCCCAAGCAGAGAGCTGCACTCCGCCACATGGGCGCGAGTTAAGGCGTCAAACGACTTCCGGACTTTCGGTCCATCACGATGCAACATATTCTGCATAATATTGTTCGTGATGACCACTGCCCTGCGATTTTTATGGTCGATCCGAATGGACGAAATTTTCTGCTTCGGAGGAAAGCCGAATTTCTTTCGAGTAGCCTTCGTCCTTGTTTGTTTTGTCAAACATACCCCCATCGCAAAATTTGCGCCCAAGACTTGGCGAGATATGACACAGCATCCCCCGCTGTCCACTTTTCAGCCTAATCGATTCATCTATTGCCCGCCCGTCGTATCAGCCAAAAAACTTTGACCGATTCTGTGCGCCCCACGTCGCTTGCCGGGCCTCCCAGATTCTGACATAATCCCGCCCACGGGATGGAATGACTGGCGGCCATCCCGAGGAAAGTCCTGCCAGCATCATGCAGGTCCGGCCTGAGGTCGGGCAGTTGCTGTAGTCCGCGTTCGCGGCACACAGCGGACACCGCTTGCACATCCGCGCATCGACGCGCGGACCGCCGCTGTGCGAGCTTATCATGTCCACCCCAACGAACGACGTTTACGCGCGCGAAGTCGTGATGGCGCGCGTCGGCCATTTGATCCGCCGCAAGCAGCGCGAGATCGAACGGATCACGCGCATCCTGCGATGCCTCTTCGACCCATCATCTGTGCAGGCGCCCGAGCCGGGACGGATCAAGCGCATCATCCTGATCGGACCCTATGCGCGGAAGAGTTGGTACGAAGACAAGAGAACGATCGACTTTTCCGATTACGAACTCTGGATCGTCGTCAATCATCCGCTGTTCAAGGAGGAATGCTGCTGGCGCCGCGCGCGCGCGATCATCCGCAGCGAGCTTGGCGACCGCTGCGCGGTCGATCTCGAAATTTATTCGCGCGCCGACATACGCGTCGCCAAGGCCGAGCGCGACAGCTTCATCCTCGACCGGATCGAGGCGGGCATCACCCTCTACCGCGCGTCGCGCGATGCGCCGCTGTCATCGACCGAACGCGGGGAGGCACGGCCATGACCGCGCCCGTTCCCGCCGCGTCGTTCGACGCCATCTATCATGCCGAATATCGGCGCCTGCTGCTCAAACTTCGACGCCGGGTCGGTCCCGACGAGGCGCCCGACCTGGTGCAGGAGATATTCACGCGTTTCCTGCGTAGCGGAGGGCCGGGCCGCGCTCATAACCCCGCCGCCTATCTGTCGCGGATCGCCCGCAACCTGCTGATCGATCGCGCCCGCCGGAAACGCCAAGGGATGCCGATCTTCTTTCCCTTCGAGGAAGACCGCGACGCATCGGTGCGGCCCGAGCAGACGTGGCGGATCGAGGCCGGCGACCTGCTCCGTCTCTACCGGCGCACCGTGCACGTCATGCCGCCTAAAACTCGGCGGGTCTTCGTGATGCGCCGGGTAATGCGCATGAGTTGCAGGGAGATTGCGGCGCGGCTCGATATCAGTATCGCCACCGTCGACTATCATATGGTGCAGGCGCTCGCGCGATGCCGCGCGGCGGTCGCGGCACAATGCTAGCCGCCGCACGCGTCGGGCATCGACGCGATACCAGCACCCGCGAACGCCCAGACATTTCGGGTCAGCCCGGTTCGCCTGCGGTCAGCTTCGAGGCCTTCTATCGGGTCGAGCATGCGCGGGTGTTCGGCTATTTCCGGCGGAAGGTCGGACGCGACGATGCGGCCGATCTGACGCAGGAGGCGTTCATACTGCTCTACGGCAGCGGCAAACTCGCAGAACTCGAATATCCCCGGGCCTATCTGACAAGGATCGCGCACAACATATGGCTGAACCGATTACGCCAGCAAAAGCGGCGCGGAATTCTCTATCCGTTCGACGAAGCATCGGATGCACCGACGCCGCCCGAACAGGAACGGCGGCTCGAAGCGAGGGACCTCAGACGCG
>Ga0209232_1001614_pt1 | contig 11901 bp, 12 predicted proteins | sample ETNvirenome_2_60_FD_184066 | JGI IMG/M metagenome (GOLD analysis project Ga0209232, IMG submission 184066) | Marine viral communities from the Pacific Ocean - ETNP_2_60 (SPAdes) (version 2) | ecosystem: Environmental > Aquatic > Marine > Oceanic | place: Pacific Ocean | collected 2013-06-22
AAGAATAATTGTTAAAGAGAGTAGTAATTCTTCTTTCTAATGGTTCGTCTAATAAGTTCTCATCATTGTGTCGCATAATATCAAACACATGACACCTTAGTTTAGCATCGGGATATTTTCCTTTAAACACATGAGCAATAGTATCTGCTCTATGTAATGGCTCATCACCATCAAACAAAATCAATTCACCGTCAAGAATACAATCTCCGTATTTCTTTTCCTTTAATTCTTTAACTTGTTCTTTACATTTGTCTGTAATATCTTTTTCATTGTAGGAAAACACTTTGATATTGTTGTCTATCTTATGCAGTTGAATTCTCATTCCGTCGTATTTTTCTTGAACAATCCAAGTCCCACTAAATCCTTTCAATTCTTTCATGTCTTCTATGTCAAAGATACGATACATTGGTTTGTTAGGAATAATAAAATCAGATTCAGCCTTTTTCTTGTCAGTCTTTTGGAAATCGGACTTCTGTTCAATGTCCTTCAAGTCCTCAACATATTCTTCGCTATGCCTTGACAAAAGCAAGAGGTCAAGCATTTCCATAGCGGCCTTGACTTTCTTCTCAACCTTCTTTGAGTCCTTTCCATCTCCATAATGCTCAATGATGTAGAGGGAAATATCGTCCGATTCTAGGTCAAGACCCTCAAGACCCTCCGTAATATCGTCTTTTTCTATGTCTTTGATTGCTAATAGTTCAGGAGAAAGTGCTTTATTATCGTTTCTTAGAGCATAATGCACGAATTTCATCATCGTTTCTGGATTAGACATTAATTCCTCTAAGACACTTCCTTTAAATCTTTTAGCGAATGGGTCTTCAACTAAATCTGATTTATACCTTAGAGTTTTAATTCCCTCATATAATGACTTAGCCTGTGGGCTTTTAGGGTCTTTTGCTTCTTTAGAATCTACAAGGTCTTCGTCAATGAAATTTTTCATTTCTTTACCTGCGGAATCTAATTCACCATAAGACTCTCTAATCATTTCAACTGCATTTCTCCAACGACCCCCGTATTCTTCGGGGTCTGTTCTAGCAGAAAGATAGGCTACTCTTGTTTTTTCAAATAGCCTTAGAATTTCTTCTGACGGCATTTTGTCTTTTTCAATATTAGCCAACTTCAACGATACCACCTACTTAGCGGTATTGTTGAGTCTTTGGAAGAAGTGGAACGGGTTTGTTTTTTGCATCTTCTGTGATTTGCATATTCTTTGTTGCTTCACGGAGTCTTTCTTGCGCTCCTTGAATAAACTTAACCTCGTCTAATTTACCTTGTTCGTAATCTTGTCGCATCATATCTAATTCTTTTAATGCAGACTCCATTTCTTTCTTTGCTTCATCAGCCCTTTCTCTATTCAATACAGGATTATCGTCATAATCAGATTCTAAGATTTGTTTTAGAATAGCAACTGCTTTCTTAAATTCAGTGACTTCACCTGCTAGACCATAACCTGAATGAGTGCCTTCATTGTTTTTGATTTTGGTTTTATCATTTTCAGCCTTTGGACGCTTTACCTTTACGGCCTCGCTCTCATCTTCCATAGGGGAAACATTACCATCATACATTGATTGGTATAGAATTTCTTTTGCCTCTCTTGCTTTTTCAATAACCATGCTAATGATTCTTTCTTCTTTTGTTACTCTTTCAGGCATATTAGTTTCCTCCTGCTCTTTCTACCATCTTATGAATTTCAGACCAATCCATATTAGATACATCACTAATTCCACCACTAGAATTATCCATTGTTGGAGTTGGACTTTCAGCCACTACCAAACCTGCTTTCATTAGTAGGCTATCCTTAGCATACATCATCTTCTCTAATGCTTCAACCTTATCGGACAAAGCCTTTACAATCTCAAGCATTTCTTCATTAATCGTTTTTTCTTCTGTCATAAATATCACTTCTTTTTCTTTGGATATACTAAATCATATAATTGACGGTAAAGTAGTTCATACTCCTTACGAAGTTTCGTAGCCGTAGCGACAATATCAATGTTGCGCTCGTCCATAGACTTCATCTTTTTGTTTAGTTTCTTATCTGATTTAGTCAAGTCTAAATCTTTCATTATAGAGATAAGTTCTCCTAGTTTAGTAAAGTCTTGACCAAAAAATTCTGTAGGTTCAGATGCTTGAAGTGTCTTCTTTAGTCGCTTTTTTTGTTTTGTGTCTAAAGAATCTAATATCTCTTTAGGGGCTTTGTCTTCTTTCTTAAAAGAAATTTCTCTTCCGTCTTCATAAAAATCCCATGTCATCTTCTTCCCTCCACTAATCTAAACTCACCTGTTCTTTCATCAGGAATAATCTCTCTTCTCATTTCTCTTTCTAGAGAATTTGTGAACTGTTCAATGCTTTCATAAGCAGTTTCTACTTCTGCGCCTAGCCTATCAAGAGTCCTAATATCACTATTATTGAAAGTATCTAATCCTTCTATTAGTTCAATTCCTTCAATCGCTATTTGTGTTGTTCTAGTAGGTCTTTGTCCTGCTACCCCACTAATCCAATCCATAAATTCTTCCGCTTCTCTTTCATCAAGGGTATCAATGATGCTTGACATTTTCTTTGTTTTAGTGTCAATGGTATTTAGATGCCTAACTACTCTTTGGAAATATCTTTTGACTTGATTATCTCTTCTTTCTACTAATTCCTTAATTTGTCTTTTTTCAGCAAGAGTTCTTCCTTCGGGTCTTGTAGACCTTCTAGACATTCTATAAAATAACTCAGTAAGTCTTTGTAATTCAGGCTCATATTGAAGAACCCTTGATATTTCTTTATTCACTTTTTCAAGTTTTACTCTTTCAACCTCAATATCATCTGCTAATTCTCTAGTGGCTTCTTCAATATATTCACTAGGATTATTTCTAATATCAATTAAATCTTGATTGATTTCTCTAAGTTTTTGTCCTAGTTCGGAGTCTTCTTGTATATTAGAAACCTTAGTTTCGCTTAGAGTCTTAACTGCATCAACAAGTTTTTGCACCTTTCTAGCAATTATTTTTTCTTCCCCGCCTCGTTGTATGGCTTGTAATTTAAGAATAACCTCTACTATGTAATCTAATTTATTTGATAAACCATTAGTATTCTTTCTTATTCTATTGAGAGTTTTAACTGCTTTTTCTTGGTCTTCGTCAGGAATAGGCATATCTCTTACTCTAGCAATAGCCCTTTGAATATCTTTTTTATATCTTCCAATATTTTTGTATGCACTAGGTTGCCTCTTCCATGTATTAGTATGTAGGCGAATAAAAGCCTGTTTGAGTGTCATATCTGAGTTGGCTAATTTAGCCTCATATGTATTTATCAACTCTTGAGTTAATTCAGAAATGTTGATTTCTCTACCTGAACCTTCTTTATCAGAAGTAGCATTTATCATAAAATTACCTGCGGCATTGTAGTGTTTTCTGTATTTACTAGATAGATAAGTAGGTTCTTTTTCAAGAAGTTTCATTAGATTAAGATAAGAATTAGATTCGGCTTGAGAATTAAAAGTATTAGCGTATGCGTTTTGTCCTTCAAAAGAGTAGCCCGAAGGTTCTTCATTATCCCTTTCTCCTTGAACTTTCTCTACCATAGCCTTTGTAGCCTTTAGATACTTCTCAATCTTTTTTACTTCTCTATTGTATTTAGAATATTCTTTATCTTTAGAGGTTCTAGTTTTTGGTTTATCTTCTAAATCAGCAGATAAATCCCCTGCTTGTTCAGCAGAAGTATCATCTCTTTCTCTTTCTTCTGGATTTTGTGCGGCTTGTTCCGATTCTGACATTTGTTCTGCTCTTTCAGCATCAAGTTCTTCTTCTTGTCTAAATTCCTCTTCCGCCTTAGCAATATATTTTCTGTAAGAAATAATATTTTCAGGGCTAATGTTTTCTATGAGGGAATTTTTTATTTCAGAAATAGATGCATCTGATTTAACTAATGTCATAGTATCATTATCTAAATCAGCCTTCAAAAGAATAGCCTTCAAGGATTTATTTTTAGATAATTCAAATAACATTTAATCACCTTAAAATGGAATGTTCTCTCTCTTTTTTCTCTTCATAGGAGGAAGTAAAACTACATCAGGACTAGCAGTTGATGGAATGGCCTTATGAGAAGTATCAGGAGGAAGTCCTCCTAATGACATATCCTTTGTCTTTCTTACTTTTGAATCTTTATTTGCGTTAAGTGCTTTAACCTGCGCTAATTCTTTTCTTAGTCTAATTTCTTTTTGTCTACTGTCTTCTGTCATATTAACCGACTCTCCTTTCTGTTCTTTTGTCATTGTTTTGATTTCCTGCTTCCAGTGGTAATCCTGTTAATCTTTTATCAGGCCCTTGATTCATAGATGGTTTATTTCTTGTTGTTGCTGGATTTGCCTGTGGTTTGCCCATCATTTGTTCTTGCATTTGACCCATTTGAGATGCGTCTATGTTAGTTCCTGCATATGGGTCTAATTCAACCTTTTCCCCTTCTTGAGAAGATTCACCTTCTTTTGGTTCTTGCGGCTCAGGTTTTTTAAAGGTAAATTGGCCATCTTCGTCCATATCAACTTCAAATCCTAAATTCTTAGTAGAAGCCGCAATATTAACTTCAATCTCTCTCTTTCTTAATACTGCTATTTCATCTTCTTCTTCGCTTGGTGGGAGTTTTAAATTCCAATCAGTAATTCCAAATTGCTTAATTAAGAACGGGAATACATAATTATTGTAAACATTCTGTGCCATTTGAACGGCTCTATTGGTAACAAGAATCTGCATACCTTCATTGTTTAATCCACCACTTGTAGTATTGTCAGCCATAAAGACTTTACTTACACCATAGAACGCTGAAATTCTATCTCTCAAATCGTCCTTAACAGAAACATAATCCATTTCTTTCAGGCTATCCATGAACTTAATCCATTCAACTGCACCCTTACCGTTCTCGGCTTCAATACCCATAACAGGAATAAAGTGTGGGTCTTGCTCCATCTTTTCTTTAACTGCTCTCCAAAAAGATTTCATAGAATCCATGTTGCGAGTTTGAACCGCTAACAATCCCTTTGGCATACGACTTTTTGTGTATGAAGAATTGACATAATTCTCCATAGCAATCAATGTCATTATGTTATTGTAAAGAGTAATAATTGGAGAAAGACCATATAATCTAGAAGGATTATACTTACTAAAATGTAAGACCTCTCCCTTGAGAAAGTATTGGTCTTGGCCATTTACTCTATTTACATAATGCACAGGAAATAAATTTGCCCCGCATTCTTCGCAGTTATCATGGGGTTCTGTTGATAACATACCTCTATGATTGACACAAGTAAATCCCTTTGTTCCTCTTTGCCCTAACTCATCGGTGTAAATGGCCATTGTTACAGGGTCGCCTCTATAGACTTCCTTGATTCTATGCATTCTAATTTTACCATTACCGTCAATAAAATATTCTTTGACTAGAATAATATAGGCATCGTCCATGATATTCAAATCGTCTTCAAGTTCCCTAAGAACATCAATGAATAATTGTTCAGCCTTATTGACATAACCTTCTATAAATTTTTCAGCATATTCTAGTTGCTTTACATCAGGAGTTCTTAAGTCATTAGAGCCACATCTAGAACATTCCGCTACAGGCCTTTGGTGTTCTTTTCCACAAGTATTGCATCTTGCTTCGTATGCCTTTTCCCAAATATATCCCCTACGAAAAATTTCCTGTTTGAGTTGAGTGATACAAGTCCTAGCGATAACAGACTGATTGACTATATGATAGATAATTGGGGCAGTCATTAGGTTTGCTTGTTGCCTTTCCTGAATGCCTATGTTGAATATTTTTCTATCAGCAGGTTTAGGAGTAGAACGCCTAAACAAGTTTCTTACGCTAAATCGTCTTCTTTCCTCAACCATAGACTAACACCCCTATTCCGCAACAGGCTTGGCTTCTGTTATGAATGCTTCGGGAACGGCAACGCCACGCTCTAAGTTTCTAACTAACTGAGTAGCATAGTCTAAATTACTTATATCCACATTAGTTTCATATCCGTTATTATACGCCCAATGAATTAATTGATTAGTAGAAAGATTACTGCCACTATCAGGTATGAAAGGACAACCTCCTAAACCATTAATGCTTGAATCAAATTTAGTGATTCCCCATTCAGCCGCCACCTTAACATTATCAAAAATATTTCTTCTTATCTTTGGATTTTCATGAAGATGCAAAGCAATATCAGCATTCAGCCCCCTAGTTAATTCTAAACTTTGAACCATTTGTGTAGGGTGTGCCACTCCTATTGTATCACATAATACAACAGTTTCAGCCAAGTAGTCTGCCTTTAACATAGCATCTTTAAGAGCATGCTCTTGTGGCTTACCTTCAAAAGGACAACCAAAAGCACAGGAAATATATGCTCTTACATTTTCTCTATCTACATCTATTAGCATTTCATCTAATTCTTCAAACTTATCTTGTAGACTCATGTTAAGATTTCTTTTATTGAATTCTTTAGAAACAGAAAAAAATACATTCATCTTTTTTGCACCTACTTCTGTTGCTCTATCAAATCCTTTTTTGTTAGGAATAAGAACTCCAAAGTCGCCTAAATCTTCTGTTGCTTCAAAGACTTTTTCTGCATCAGCCATATTAGGAACTCTCTTGGGGTGAACAAATGAAGCAATCTCCATATCTTCTAAACCTGCATAGTATAGTTCCTTAATCAAACTAATTTTATTATTTGTAGACATAGAGAATTTACTATTCTGTAGGCCATCTCTCGGCCCAACTTCATAAATTTCTATATCCATAATACTCACAACTTACTTGCTAAGAACATAACATGGTGGCTCATTTGATTATCGGGGTATGCCCTTAGTTCTTCAATGGTTATCCACTTGTAATCACTATGTTCAAAAGATAATGTAGGATTCCATTCCTCTTCTACATCTACTCTAAAACAATGATATTTCTTTGGAGGAGTCATGTTCTTATCAAAGTGAACACCTACTTTAGAAGAAGGTTTCTTGAATAATCCTAATTCTTCACCCGCTTCAATCATACAGACCTTTTCAGCGTCAGGAGTTCCGTCTTCATTAAACTCATCAAGTTCTTCTATCTTACCACCCGCAAATTCCCAAAGACCTATCATTGTATCTTCTTCGGGAGAACGCTCAACAATTAGAATCTTATCTCCTTTGTAAACCGCTACACCTGCGGCATGGCGAACACCGTCTTTATCTAACAAGAATTTCTTTGGGTTATTTCCTTTAGCAAACCAAGAGAGTCCTTTCTTTTTCATTTCTTCTTCTGATTTAGCGATAATTCCACCAATATTTTCTAGTTCGTCCATCACAGACATTTTACAATTGTCTTTGAATTTCTGAATATCGTCTAGATAAATCCCTTCTTTTAACCAATCAAAACCTACATGGTCTTTATGATTCTCCCATTTCATTAGTTTAAAAATTTCATCACAACGGCTCTTATACCAATCAGCCTTCTTGTATGATTTTTTCATTCGTATTAATTCCAATAGTAATTCAGCATTACCTTTCTTTAGCCTAAAATGCGGTAAGCATTTTGTTAGCAATTTTGTCACATCTCCTTGTGAATAAAAATTAAGCCTGTTAATTAGTCTAGTATCTTGTGGTGATTTTTGGTCTAAGTGCATACGACCAAAACCAATTGACTTATGCATTTCTTCCATGAATGCTCGGCCTCTAGTTCCTGTAGCAACTAATCCAACTCTAGGATTCATATTACGGTCAAGTGTAATATAACCATCTGAATCAATAAAAGCAGCACAGTAAGCCCAAATATTCTTCTTCATCATAGACGGCATTTTGTAATACGCTCCATTAGATGAAACAATATCTAGTTTCTTTACCATCTTAGAAATCATATTAGGAGAGGATATTTTGAAAAGAGGGGTAGGCATCTTTTCATGTATTTCTCTTGCACCTATTCCTTGATTTTCACAGACTGCCTTTAGAATAAAATCCTCTTGTCTTTGTTTCTTAGTCTTAGTAATTGATTGGTCAGTAATCTTAGCGAGAGCATCTCTAAAAGATTTCTTAGCACTTCTCATTTCTTTGTGAATTTGACTGTATTCTTGGGAGTAGGCCATTCCCTTTTGTTCCAAATCTAACTCCCAATACTTACACAAAGCATCTACTGTTTCTCTTCTTAGTTCAGCATCTTTCATTTTGTGTAGTTTATGTAGGTCTTTTTCGTTAAACCTCATTTGTAAAAGAGCAGGAGTGTATGGTGAAAGCCAAGAAATAGACTTGATACATTTCTGTAAATGGTCAGCGTAAGCATTAATCATAGTGTCTATTGCCTTAGACATTTTTTCTCTTTGTTCTCCCTTAAGTTCTCTTCTAGCCTTTCTCATTTTTCTAACTAGGTCAGGAACAGTTTGGTCTTGAACAGTATATTCACTAGGAAAGTTATTGAGTTGTTTTCTTGCTTCTGTAGCATTGATGTTTCTTTCTATGGATAGTTTGGTTATTTCTTCATGCTCAGACATGACATGAGTAAAAATTCCTTTTAGTTCGGTATCTAGTTCTCTCTCTACAGACTCTTTGACTTCGGCTTCTTCTTCATCAAGTTCAGCAAGCCTTTCCATTTGTTGTGCCGCTTGCCTGTATTTGTCAGCCTGTTCTGTCATTTTATCACCTTAGAAATTTAAACCGATAGCGTTTCTTGTTTGCGGTTTATCATCACCAAACAACCCTAAGTCATCTAGTAATATGAAATTGTCGTTGGATTGGTAAGTAGCCGCATTTGCTAAAGCCAAACTCATTACCATGTCATCGTGTGCGCCTACTCCTTCAAATTTGCCCCGTTCAGTAATAGCAAACATAGACATTTCTTCTATTAATGCAGAAGTCGTCCGTCTACTTTCTTCATTACCGTATGGGAAATTCATCTTATTATTTTCTAGAGTCATTTGTAGATTCAAAATAATTTCTTGCTTTTTTCTCCTAGTGGTGTTAAAGTCATGAACATTTAAATCAGCCACTTGTCTTAATTCTTGAGTAAATGATTTAGCGAAAGTATTTGTTTCAAAGAGGATAACTTCAGGTCTAAACATTTGACCAATCAGTTTTACCTTCTGTATGTTTTCACGGAACTCTACATTTTTTGCTCGGTCAATGTAAATAATAGATTTGTTTTCATTCTCGTCCATCTCTAATACAGTAATTACATTGTAGTCGCCATCTGTAGATATAGCAGGGTCTACGCCTACAAAGTATTTGTAGCCTTCACGCTTCAAAGGTTTCAAAACTAAATCTTTATTCTTAGCACCTTCTAAATGTTCAGGGTTAAACAAAGAAGTTCCTGTAGAAATAGGCACACACATATATTCTCTAGTAAATTTAAGAGAACCTATCTCAGCCTTTCTCGCCATCAATGAATCATAATCCCAACGACTTGGCCATAGCGGTTCATTAAGAGCATTTAGACAAGGATAGGTTCTAAGAGTATATGCTGCATTTTCAGACAACTGAGCATAAATATCTGTATAACTAAATGGAGTTCCAATAACTCTTAGTGAAGCAGAATGGTGTAGAGTAGGAATCATATCACCGTAAAACCAATCAGTGACTTTCTGAATTCCCGATATACTAAATTCTTTCAAAGGGTCGTCAATAATAATCTCTTGAGGGTGAAGTCCACGAATCTGTGAACCAACAGAACGCTCTAAGATTTGATTACCATTTGTTAGAGTAATGTTTCCTATCGCCCAACCCCTTGCAGGTTTGTATTTTTTTAACATGGGGTGATTGAATAGTTTATCAATATCCCTCATGTGAACCATAGTCTGTTTTTGGTTAGAAGAAATATATAGCATCTGATATGGTGGGGGTTGGAAAATCAAATTCCATACTACCCATGCATGCATGAATACAGATTTACCATGACCTCTTGAACAAATGATTACGCTTCTTTGTGTAGTGTTCATTAGTTCTAGCCATTCTTCTTGGTGTTTAGCAAACTCCCAACCTAACACTTGTTGAAAAAAATATGGAAAGGAAGTTTTGGATAATTCCATATCCATTTGATGTTCAAAGTTAAGTTGCTCTAAATCAGACATTACCTTCCACCCATATTAAACGGGTTAAACGGTTCATTTCTTCTTGACCTACCTGTAGGTTCTTGTTTTGAAGAATGATTAGGTTTAACTCCTTTGTAATAAATATCTATCTTTTCTGCATTGGTAGGATAGTTTCTTCCACTAGACTTATCATCAGGACTAACATGAGTTAGTAGAATTACCTTGCTATATCTCTCTTTTTGTTTTGTTCTCAATTCACTTATTTTAAGTTGCGCTCTAGGTAATTTTCCTTCTGTCATTACTTTTATCATCAAGAAACTTCTATCTTTAGTATTTGAATTTAGATAGCACCAATAGTCGCCAACTGAAAGTTGTTTTAGTCTAGCCTCAATATCAGGGCTAATAGCATTGTGGCGAAGTTTTCCTTTGTATCTTTGATTCATACTATAGAGATAATGAGGCATGAAAATAATTGCTACATCACCTTCTTCTTTTGTATTAGCATAGCCCTCTCCTCTTTTATCTTTAGGTCTAGGGTCTTCGCCATAATCTTGGCTAGGTTTTAATTTAAGAATGTCCCACCACATCTTAATTACCGTCCTCTATATCATATCTCGCATTACTACTTCTAAGCATTTCCTCTAAAATACCTGTATATGCTTCTGCTCTCCTTCTTGGTCTAGAGAAACCTATCTTAAGATAATACAAAACCATTCTTTTGTTAATGTCTGCTAGATTAGTATATCTAACATATTTTTTTCTATCTACAGGAATCTCATCATTAAGGATTTTTTCTTTCAGACTTAACCATTGGTCATCTGTAATTTGCCTACCCTGATTTGGTTTTGCTTTCACTACAGACCACCACTCCGGCATTACATCATCAGCATATACGCACTTAGCAAATTCATCTTTACCTCTAATACTGCGTATAGCCCAATTGCCGTTAGGATATGCGCTATTCCATTCGTTTATAATCGCTTCGGGAAGTAGAGAACTAAACTGTTCAAACCCTTCGTCTTGAGAAAATTTCCAACCATTTCTTCTAGCGTTAGAAATCCATCTAGCATTATCTCCATCTCTATGACCAAAAGCAGCAACTAGTGGTTTTGATTGATTTAACTGTGGCTCTCTTGCATCTTGTAATGCTCTATTATTTCCACCAATTTGTCTTCCTTCGGCAGTAGCATACATTCCACCAACAACAGTATGTGATGGGTGTTCTTTCCAACCAACGGTTGAAATTGCTCTATCGTCATCATTAATTCTAATAATCCAGTTATCTAATTCATAGATACCCGATTCTAAATCAGCCCTACGAGTATATGGGTCTTCAGGATTATCCTCAGAAAATCTCTTTTTCATATCTTCATATGAAAATACCGCAGGGAGAACTTTTACCATTTAACTCACCACAGTTTCTTACACGCTAAACATTTCGGAGTTGTAATTCTACCTTTACATTGGTCGCAATTATGTCTTGATTTGAAATTAGCCCTGCGCTTTTTGTTGGTATGAGTTCCACCGCCTCTATTCTTTCCTTTGCCTTTGTAATTACCATATCCTTTAGCACCTGCATGAATCTTTTTTCCTTCATGAGTAAGCATCATAATTTTCTTACCTGCTCTATCAGAAGAATATACACGACCCACTCGCATATCTTTTTTATCTTTCTTTAACACTTCTTGCCAATTCATGCTCCTTTCCTCCTTTTGTAAGTTTTACAAGCAGCACAAGTCGGCCTACATCTTTGTTTAGTTCCTTTAGAAGCGTCTTGTCTTCCACATGGTTTTGTTCCTTTTTTATCATCTTCACAAGATTGACAAGAAACCCAACCTTTCTGTCCTCCACCGCCTCTTCTTGAAAACCAACCGTGAAGACCCTCT
>Ga0209232_1001615_pt1 | contig 11901 bp, 25 predicted proteins | sample ETNvirenome_2_60_FD_184066 | JGI IMG/M metagenome (GOLD analysis project Ga0209232, IMG submission 184066) | Marine viral communities from the Pacific Ocean - ETNP_2_60 (SPAdes) (version 2) | ecosystem: Environmental > Aquatic > Marine > Oceanic | place: Pacific Ocean | collected 2013-06-22
GGCGGAGCTCTTCATGCTCGTGGAACATATCGCAGGATTATTAGAGGACGTAGATGAGGAAGTAAAAAGTATGAGAAACAATGCAGTTAACATAGAATTCTTACAAGAAAGAACAAAAAAACTTACAGAAGACGTAGAAAAATTAATTAGAAATGGAAGTGGGCATTGATGGTTGAATTAGTTTTTGCACTTTTATTAATACAAGATCATAAAATTATAGAGCATCGTTACCACAAATCGTTATCTAGTTGTATGAAAGCTAGGCGTTATGCTATGAAGGACCGTAGCCCTACAGATAGAGTTGTATTTAAATGCCTACAATCTAAAGCAAACATAGAAGTATACATGGGGGAGAAGAAAATTCTTTCATTAATCCTTGACTAAAAAAAATAACAAAATTGCAAAAGAATTAAAGGATAGACGGTATCACCAACGTGTGGTAAAATCTAAAAAATCATATGATAGAAAAAAAATAAAACAACAAATGTTACCTCATAGTCAACTTATTTAAAATGAATCTTTCCCGTAACTTTAGCTTACAAGAGCTTACTAAATCAGACACAGCAATACGTAAAGGTATTGATAACAATCCAAACGCAGATCAAATAGAAAAATTAAAAGCATTGTGTGAAAATATTTTACAGCCGGTGCGAGATCACTTCGGCAGAGTTAAAATTACCAGCGGATACCGTAGCGCAGAATTATGTGCAGCGATAGGTAGTTCTGTAAATTCACAGCACGCCAAAGCCGAGGCCGCAGACTTTGAAGTAATAGGCACAGACAACGCTGAACTTTTTGATTGGATCAAATCCAACCTTCAGCCAGATCAGCTCATCCTCGAGTTCTATACTCCGGGTGAACCTAACAGCGGGTGGATACATTGTAGTTGGATACCGGACCAACCAAGAGCATCATTCTTACACGCTTATAAATCAGAAGGTAAAACTAAATACAAACCGATACTTGGTTCAGCAAGAGATTTAGTATGAAGAAGTTAGGTTTTAATTTTTCTAATATAGATACAGTGGTTGGTCATTGTCATCAATGTGAAGAAGAATCTATTTTAGTTGCAATTGTAACAGAGTTTTATAGATGCACAAACTGTGGAGCAGATACTAAACAACACGTTAATGGTAGTATAAGATATATACGACTTACAGATGAAGAAAAAAATTGGTTAAGGGAGCATGGCAAAGCGTAAGTTTACAAATTTTACACCAAGACCAAAGCCCCGTAAACGTCCTAGAAGACACTCAAAATCATTAAATAAACATAAGAAAAGATCACATAAACCCTACCACCGTCAAGGTAGACCACAATAGGGGTTGACATTTCAGTATAGGATATTATATTAAATAGTATTAACGAAAGGATAACTATGAAATATAAACAAGAATATCTAAAGCTCAAAGAACAATTAGCTGCGGAAACAAAAGAAAGACAAAAATATGAAGGTTGGTGGCATCAAGAATCAGATGACACTGCTTCTAAAGAAGCAGAGATTAAAAAGTTAGAGAAACATATCAAAGAGATAGAACTTTTTTCTCTACAAGTAGAAACTAAATTACTAAAAAAAATTGTTGCTCTTTATGAGAGAGAACCTCAGAAGACGACAATTGGAAAGTTTGCTACTCCTAATGGGGCATCAACTTCCAGTACAACTACAATGGTATAGAAAGGAGGAATACATGCACATCGACGAAGATGATTTAAAATTTAAAAAGAAAACTTCGCAAGCTTCACGGTATGGGGTAATGGGTTTATGTTTAGGTAAAAAACTTAAAGATGAATTAGATCAATACTGTGGAGATCGTGGTATTATTAAGTCAAAGTTGATCAAAGCTTTGCTTAGACAATATTTAAAAGATAAAAAAAATCCGTTTCTTAAAGACGAGTAATGGAATTAATAATCCTAAATGACGGAGTATATCAACTCATTCCAGTAACAAAGCAAATGTTACTGGATATGAAGTTGTATGTTACTGAGATAAATCTATTTGATCTTTGTGATATTCTAAGGTTAAAGCTTACGACCTATGCTGATTACCCTATCAACGCTCATGTAATGAACGATGGTAGTGGTGACTTCTATGGTTGTATGTGGAATTGATAAGAAGTTAATTTACCTTTTTCATAAACTTTTTCTGCATAGCAGCCAAACTTTATATAGATGTTATGTTTATTAACGTCTTCACGGCCTATCTCTTTTGTTTTTTCTAATGACATTTTATAACCCTCCACCATGCAATCATAGCCATCATCAAATTTTTCAGCAACCCTATATGGATCTAAGCAGGTCCCCCCAACTTGAGAACAAATTAATATTGTTAGAATAAACTTCATTGACACTCCCTTGTAATTATAATAGGATATCCTATATTATGAAGAAAATAGAAAGGTTATAACAAATGACAGACTTTAGCAAATACAAAAACGTATCACTAGCTTTGGACACATATTCTAAGGTGGATAAGTTGAGAAAGGTTATAGTGCCAAACACTACACTATCCCGTGCTCAAACTATTAACATCTTAGTTAATGAAAAAATTTCAAAGATGAATGGTAAAATATCTAAGGCAAAAAATGGCAACTCTTGACGGTAAAGAAGACGGTAAAAAAATCTGTACCGTGTGTAGAGGTAATGGCTTCGTAAGAGTGCCATACGAATTAGTCCGAGAAGAACAGTGGGCTGATTGTGAATTTTGCAACAACCAGGGAGAAGTAGACTATGATCGAGGATCGGGGACCTCTGGATCTAACTTACAAAATTGAACAGTTAGAAAAACAGAAAAAAATTTTACAGGATGCATGTAGAAGAGCAGGTAAAAGAATTAAAGAACTAGAAGACCATATGAGTTCTGTAAAAGTTAGAGTGGATCGTATTAAATATTGGATGACAGGTAAAAAATGAGTGTGAGATCTGCATTGTTGAAAGCTTTAGAAGATAAATACAACGCACAGATATCTGAAGCCGATGCTACTATAAAAATTTATTTTGAAAATAGCGTTGGTATAGGCGAACACCCACAGCACGTTGATGAAGTAGATAAGTTAATTGAAAAAATTGCTAACGCCGAAGAGAAGTTAATTATCTTGAAAGAATTCTATAATGATAAGTGATGTCAACGCTGCATACATAGCAGGTTTATTTGATGGTGAAGGCCATATTCAGTACAAACAATACATGCGTCAACGCCCACATAATAAAAAACCCTACCCTACATGGTCGGTTAGAATGGAGGTAGCGATGACCGATAAGTCTGTATTGTTATTGATACATGATCTATTGGGTGTTGGAACTGTTACGGAGAAGAAATATAAAACAGCTTATACAGTTGGTTGGAAGAAGCAGTGGCGTTGGAGATGCCAGTTAAGAGATGCTTACTATGTTTGTTTACTACTACAACCATACGCTCATGTAAAATTAGAACAAATGAATAAAATAATTAAACATTATTCTGAACTTGGAACAGAAAAAATAAAAGCTAAAGTAATTAATATTGCTAACTATAAAATTAAACGACAGAGGATGAAATGACATTGTTTCATGGGCTAGGTATGTTTATACTTGGTATGTTTGCAATTATCATTGGTGGTATAATTGCTTGGTATATAATTAATAAGGTAATGAAAGATGATGGAAGATAAAGATTTAGAAGAATATAATAAAAATAGTTGGACTCTTAAATGGAATAAACAATTCTCTTACCCAAAGAGTCAAAGAGAATTAGTCATGGGTCAAAGACACTACGCAGTAGATAATCAAAAGTTACCATCTGTAACAACTATAATATCACAGACTCAATCAAAAGAGAAGCAAGATTCATTGGCCAATTGGCGTGCTAAAGTGGGTGAGGTAGAAGCACAAAGGACCATGGACCAAGCGGCTGCCCGTGGAACAGCCATGCATACCCTTTTAGAACGCTATTTGCTGGGCCAAAACCACGCTGATTTAACGGATGTAGGGCAAGAGGCTACCTCTATGGCCCAAAAGGTGATCGATGATGGTATAAAGGGCTCTCTGGACGAAATATGGGGGTCTGAGGTCACAGTATGGTATCCAGATTTATACGCAGGACAAACAGATGTAGTAGGTGTTTACAATGGACGCGAAAGCATAATAGACTTCAAGCAAACAAACAAGCCTAAACGTAGGGAGTGGGTAGAAGATTACTTTGTTCAATTGGCTGCCTATGCTATGGCTCACAACCATATATATCATACTAGAATACAATCTGGAGTGATTCTAATGTGCAGCAAAGACGGATACTTTCAAAAATTTGAGGTATCTGATGAGGAATTTAGGCAATATATGTACAAATGGTTGGCCAAAGTTGGGCAATACCACACCGAAAAGTCTGTATAGACTTTTTCTCTAGAAATAAAAAAATAAATTTTTATTTTCAAAACCATGTTACAGCTCTATATATGTTACAATGTTAAATAAGTATTGATATAGGCTACTTATTTAAGATAAGATTGTAACATCACCATGTTACACGTGTTACAATACGCATATTTATTGACTTTTCAAATGTTACAATTTTTCCGGGGCGCGCGTATGGAAAAATATTTTTTGTAAAAATGTCCCTAGAGAAAAGTTCTATACGGTGGTATATCGAGGTATGCCTAGGAAAAGAAGAAAAGCTGCTATCACTCAAACAACTCTTGACATACCTTATCCAAAGGTGCGAGTTGAATGGGTTGATTGTGTATCTGATAGTGGTTGGGCTACTGATAAAGAATTTGATAAGATGAAGTTAGCTATGCCTGTTAATGAAGGTTGGTTGTATTCCAAAGATAAGACTTCAATTAAAATGTTTGCAAGTTACGATAAGGATGATGATGGAATTACTTTTGGTGATCGGACGATGATTCCTCGGGCTTGGGTAAAGAAGATAACTCGTCTGTAACTACCTCTGCATCTTTGTCTATGATAGGTTGATAGTGTTTCAAAGCTTCAACAACCTTTGCATCTATCTCTTCTTGCGATAAGCCTTCATGTTTATGTAAATGTATTTGTTGGTTGTTGTAATATCCAGCAGCTTTTCCACGTGAAACTTCCATATTACCTGCTGCGGTCCAGGCTTTGTTTTCCCTAAACTCATCTCTAAGTTTACCTAACTCTACCATATGTCCATCAAAGCTTATGTCGTATTTCTTTAATAACTCTGATCTTCTTTTACCTATATACTCTACAACAAGCGGATACTTCTTAGGGTTTTGTAGTTCTGAAGCTCTAACATAAGCAGACTCTTCATCATAACCAGCTAAGACTGCACACTCAGTCGCTGTCTTTCTACCTTCGTTAGCTATGATTAGATTGGCAAACTTTAATTGTTTTTCTGTTAATCTTTTTGGTACTCCCATGGTTGAAATATATAAAATATAGGATATATTGCAAGTAAGAATGAATGGAAAGTTATTAAGTCAAGTATTGGATAAGATGATGGTGTCACCCTCTGCACAAAATGCTAGGGTACAAGTATGTTTACCTGACGGTAAATTTTATGATGTAACTTCTTTACAGTTGCTAGAAAATAAAATCATAGGTCACCGTGAAAGTCATAGATTAGTCTTCACAGTTAAGGCGGAGTCTTGGAGTATGGGTAAAGTTATAAAGAAGATTAGTGAATAATTTTGGACACCACTTACTCTGAAAATTACTTTAAAAAATGCCTAAGAATGAGTCTAAATTTTGGAAGCAAATTAAAGACTATAAATGTAAAATAAGCTGGACTAGGCTTGAGAATTCTGCTGCTCATGGCACACCAGATCTGTTGGGATACAACAAATATAATAAATTTTTTACTGTTGAATTAAAAGTAAGTTTGAGTAAGTTTCCGAGGCTATCACCTCATCAAATATCGTTCCATATTAGGCATCCAAAGAACAGTTTCATCATGGTAAAATACCTGCCAAAGGCCCTTGAGCCTTCTGGCATAAAACTTTATGAAGGGACCGCGGTGCACGCGCTTGTGGGCGGGGCCCTCCCTATGCCTACGCCTGTGGCTTGTGGCCTTTCCGCATGTTGCTTGTTCCTTGAAAATTTAAAATAGGGCACAGCGCTAGGTGTAGCCTCGGGTTCACCATTTGCCGAGCATTTTTGTTCCTATTAATCCTTCGGTGGTTTTTAATAACCTACTTGCCGAGGAGTTTCGCAGGTGGCACTACACCGTAACTCTATCACGCTTGAGCACATTGCTCGATCAGTATTCTGATCCCAGGTCTAACCTGTCAAGCCCACTATGTCTTGCTCTCCTCCGCGGAGGTTGATTAGACCAGGGATCAGAGGTTGGACTAGTCGTGCACTAGAACGCCCACCCCTGATCAGGTACCCCGAGCTTTGACAAATTTATCGACGGGAAAAGCTCGAAACGACGTCAGTGTTTGCCAGAGGTGTCCGTGGATTAACTTAACAATACAGTCCTACAATATCCTAGATCCAAGGTTCTGTCAAATAAAAAATTAAAAAAAATAAAAAAACTTTCAACTAAAAAGTGATTGACACAACATGTAGTGTGGCGTGCATGTGGGCGGGACCCTCCCTATGCCTGCGGCCTGTGGGTTGTGCTTGTGGGCGGGGCCCTCCCTGTGGTTAGTGCTTGTGGGCGGGGCCCACCAAAAAAAATAAAAAACAAAAAAAGAATGGCCCTCTTGCGAGGGCCATTGGTCGTTTAGTTTGAAGCTATTTGAAGTAAGTTGTTAGGAATGGCAAGTCGTATATCTGCCGTTCCCATTTCTTTTTGAAGCGTCTTAACCGTGCTATTGATATCACTACCAGTATGAATGATAACTCTACAATTATCACGCTTCTCTTGAAGGGCGTTATATATCTTATGACCCTTCTTGATATGATCTTCTGCTTCTTGGAAACATATATCATCTAGCTTATTGGTAAAGTATTCAACGCCGTCTTCCTTGCAGTTGAAGTTATCAAAGCTCTCATTCCATTGTCTAGTTTTAGACAATCTACCTAGCTTGTTGCTGATACCTTCAGCAATATCGCTGACCTTCTGCAACAGCTTTGCTTCTACCATTGATTTAGACCTTACAAAGTTTAAATACTCATCATTTGCTTTTTTAAGTATCTTCAACTCCTTATCCACGCCACACGCTTTAGGGAATGACGCTTTGTTTTTTTGAGACAGCTTATCAGCTTCCACATGGATTTCTGATCTAACTGCCTTTTCTTTGTCGTTGAACTTGTCTCTAATTAACTCTTTAAAGAATTCAAGCTCGTTGCTTCTTATTGGTTTCATAACTACTCCTTTTGTTATTAGTTATAGGATTATCCTACACTATTACTTATAGGATAATATAGGACATACTGACGCACCGAGAGAAGAGCATGTGGGCGGGGCCCACCCAAAGGGGGGGGGAGGAATCAGTGGCCCTCTTGTGCATATTTACTATGCAGAGAATTGGGGTCCCCACTGATCCCAGATCAGTAACTCTCTAGAGTTTCCTCCACCCATAGCTATTGGGGTGTTACTGATCCCAGGTCCCGTTGTCGTGCCCTATCGCCGTACGTGACTGCATCTTTCACACCTTAACAGCCAGCGATTCGCTTCCGTATGCGAGACCAGGGATCAGCAGGGGCGATTGCTCGCCCCTGGGTTTCTATTTTATTAGTCCTTGTAGTTATCTGCGTTATAACCGCCAGGACCGTAGTAAGCCGAAGGCATTTCTCCACGAGGTTCTGCTTCGTGGAATACCTCAGTTACTATCTCATGACCGGACATATCAAAACCTTTAGTGTGATACTTTTCGAAAATTCGATAGATGTATTTAACCATCAATTTTCTCACAGCTTTAGCTTTTGCGGTGCCCCAATCATTCTCTACTTCGTGCAGAAACGGATCGCTATAAGACGCCCAACTTGTGTCCTTGTCCTCAATTCTAACTGCTCGATAAAGGGCTTTTAATATTATGTCCCTTGCTATCTCGCTGTTAGAGTAAGGCTTGTTGTTACCCAAGTCGTACCTCTTTTGCGCATACCATTTCTCTCGAAGCGTGGCATACTCACCCATAGTAAACTCCTATGTATATCCTCGTCTTGACCCAAGGTTTGGCCATCTTTTTAAAGACAAATACACTATAGCATATCCCAGAATATCCTACAAGTACATTATTGTCGCACCCCTACATAATATACAACTTAGGAGGGAAGAGCATGTGGGCGGGGCCCACCCTAAAAAAATAAGCGCTGATTTAAAATCAGCGCTTACTTATAATTATTTTTTAGTTTTATTTTTTTTGATAATTGTTTTTTCAAGTTCCGTTATAAAACCAGAATAAAGTACAGGCAATTCCTCGCCGTATACTTTTTGCCATGCATCTAAAATTTCTTTAATAGTTAACATTTTATCTACCACGGCATACAATCTAAACAATATCTTGGGTCAAGCTTCGATGTCCAATCAGGTCTGAGAGTGCTGCTACATTTCTTGGCACGGCATTCAAGCTGAACTTTATCTTCGTCCTTCCAACCATCTGGAGGAGCATTTTCCTCGTTTAGTTTTTTTATTAAGTTATTTATTTTCATCTTCCTCCTCCGTGTTATTAAATCTAACAACCATAACAATTCCATTATCATCACTATGTAATAATTCATGGTCATGTTCAGGGCATTTCTCAACCCAATCTTTTATTCTTTCATCATTTATTTTCATTTTATTTGTCCTTTCTACTTGACATTATTACCAGGAAATCCTATATTGTCAATATGAAAGGAGGAATAATTATGATGGAAAATACACACTCAAGTTTTTTAGTATTGAGAATTAGTGAAGATAAAGACAATGGTAGAACTGAAATCGTTGTCGTTGAAAGCTTTACTAGTATGGTTGATGCTAAAAAATATAAAGATGCAAAGGACTTGATTGAGCGATTGACTCCGAGATTTGCTTGGCAGCATACTCAATATAAAATTCAACAAGTTTTTTACAAGTCCTTTGTCGATGTAGAGAAATCTGCATAGTTGTAAAAAAGCAATGGTGTTGCCGAAAGGCAACACCAGCTAGAGAAGAGCATGTGGGCGGGGCCCACCCTTTTTTTAAAAAAAATAAAAAAACACGGGCCACTGTTCGTGGCCCGTGTTCCTATTTAGATAGCGCCAATACCGTACAAGATTGTAAGTGTACAAGCTGCAATTCCAACAACTATGACTATTCCTATAGCTATAGTTATTCCAATTTCATTCGGGTCCATTGTCATCCCTTTCGGGCCGCTTACGCGGCCCTTTGTTTTGATTGTTGATTTAAATAATACTCAACAGCGGCTGATGCTTTTTGAGCGGCGCTAGTCAAAAAAGTAAAATCTTTTTGTAGCGCTTTTATCCAACTGTTTAAGTATTGAGCGTGGTTCTCTCTAACTGTCTTAGTCTGATTAAAATGTTGTGACAGCATTATTGAACCCAACTCAGCTACTAACTCTTCATAAGCGTAAGATTTTCTAGAGTCGTCCTCAAATTGATTTCTTCTATCTAATCTAGACTTATGTTTAGTCGCGTGAGTTAATTCATGAAATAGAGTCGCGTAGTAATGCTGAGTCGCATCCGCGTCGCTAGTGTCATGAAATTTTGCTTTTGGCGTCATGTTAATCAAATCTTTTGACTCTTGATAATAACAGCTAGTGTCATCTTCAAAGATAATTTTAACGCCAGTATTTTTTACAAACTCGTCAATGTTAGCTACTGAGTATTGAGTGTTTGTCTTCTCTTCTACTTTGTAACTTGAATTAGACAAATCAACTTGAGCAACATTGAACACGCTTGCCGCGCTCATTATTGGACCCGTTACTCTTTCATGATCTGAGTAGTTAACTTGACCCATAATTATGTTGCCAGTTTTTTTGTCTTTGTACATTGGCGGCTTATAAAAAATAATCGTTGTAGACTCTGAGCCCTTAGCAACTTGAGCGCCAACTGTTGCCCATTGTTTATAAGTAGCCCAAACATTTTGTTTATAGCCTTTGTCTCTAGTCGTAGCAGCCAACATAAAATAGTTGATACCTTTGTATCTATTTTTTGTGACCGCGTTAGTCGCTGGTAATAAATTTTCATCACCAAACATTTTTACCCAATTGTCATTGTTGTGTATCATCTCGTTGACAACCTCACCTACAAATGACTTGAGTGTTTCTTTTGATTTAGTCATATTTTTATTTCCTTTCATAAATAAAAGCTTATTTTATTTTTATAGGATATTATAGGACATAATTGTCGCACCTCCCAGATTATCCTATGCAAAAACTGCATAACTAGATCTTGTGTCAAGAAAATAATAAAACACAACATGTAGATAAGAGCATGTGGGCGGGGCCCACCCCGATCTCTCCCCCCTCATAGAGGTACCAGACCGTTTTGGTTTTTTGGATTTTTTATTTTTGTTGTTTCGCATACATGCAAAAGGGATCCTAGCATATACCCTTATATTGCTTGATTTGAATAATTTATCCTATAAAATACTTTTTGGTTCCATATGAAACTAACTTTAGAACAGATCAATAAAATTCCTGATGTTCAGGAAAGAGAAAGATTAAAACAGAACATAATAGCTGGTTATGAAAACCAAAAAGCTACAGCTGCTAGAGAGGATTTTTTAACCTTTGTTAAAAGAATGTGGCCACAGTTTATTGAAGGTAAACATCATAAAGAAGTATCAGAAAAATTTAATAAGATAGCTAGTGGTGAATTGACTAGGTTAATTATTAATATGCCACCAAGACATACAAAGTCTGAGTTTGCATCTTACTTTCTACCTGCATGGATGATAGGTAATTATCCAGAGCTTAAAATAATTCAAGCAACTCACACAGCAGAGCTAGCGGTAAACTTTGGTCGTAAAACAAAAAACTTAATTGATAGTGAACCTTACCAAAAACTTTTTACAACAAGATTACAAGAAGACTCAAAGGCTGCAGGAAGATGGAACACATCAAAAGGTGGTGAGTATTTCGCAGTCGGTGTCCAAGGTGCGGTAACCGGGAGAGGTGCTGATCTTCTCATCATCGATGATCCACATTCAGAGCAAGACATAAACTCACCCAACGCATTTGAAAAAACATACGAGTGGTATACTTCAGGACCCAGACAACGTTTACAACCAGGCGGTAGAATTATTCTTGTCATGACAAGATGGAGTAAAAAAGATTTAACGCAGATGTTACTAAACTCACAGAAAGAAGAAAAAGCAGATCAATGGGAGGTAATAGAGTTCCCTGCAATTATGCCAAGTGGTGAACCTATGTGGCCTCAATATTGGAAGCTCGAGGACCTTGAAGCTGTAAAAGCATCTGCTGGAGTAAATAAATGGAATGCACAGTACATGCAAAACCCAACCTCGGACGAAGGAGCTTTAATCAAACGAGAATGGTGGATGGATTGGGAGAGCGAAGAGATGCCAATACTTGAGCATGTTATACAATCTTACGATACTGCATTTCTTAAAAAACAAACTGCGGATTATTCTGCAATTACAACATGGGGTGTGTTTAGAGAGAATGAAGACTCACCACAATGTTTGATGCTAATAGATGCAATCAAAGGGCGGTATGAGTTCCCTGAACTAAAACGAATAGCATACGATCAATACATGTATTGGAAACCTGAAACAGTTTTAGTGGAGGCAAAGGCTGCAGGGTTACCTTTGATATTTGAGTTACGTCGTATGGGTATACCTGTTGCAGATTTTACCCCTAGCCGTGGTAACGATAAACATGCAAGAGTAAACTCCGTAGCCCCTCTTTTTGAGTCGGGCAAGATATACGCCCCGAAAGCCAGAGAGTTTGCTCAAGAGGTTATAGAAGAATGTGCTGCTTTTCCATATGGAGATCACGACGATTTAGTTGATAGCACTACACAAGCAGTGATGAGATTTAGAGATGGAGGCTTGATTA
>Ga0209232_1001616_pt1 | contig 11894 bp, 6 predicted proteins | sample ETNvirenome_2_60_FD_184066 | JGI IMG/M metagenome (GOLD analysis project Ga0209232, IMG submission 184066) | Marine viral communities from the Pacific Ocean - ETNP_2_60 (SPAdes) (version 2) | ecosystem: Environmental > Aquatic > Marine > Oceanic | place: Pacific Ocean | collected 2013-06-22
CCGTGTGATGTTGTCGCCAAGATCGGGGAGAGCGGCATTTTTCTTTCCTCCTGCTGGCTTGCTCGTATTTAGCATCGTTCCAACTCGGAAGCCGTTACGCGCTTTACTCACCTTGGAAATCTTAACTTTGCGAGCCCTTTGTTGCAGGTTTGCAATTAGCTTTATTCTCAACTCCTTTTGGTCGAACTGGAGCCCCGGTCTGGTGATGACGGCGTAGTATTTGCCTTCGTGCTGAGCTACGCGCACATCCTCATACCTTTTACCAAGATTTTTGGCGAGATTCCTTGCGGGCTTCTCTTTCTTGAAGCCAACCTGCATTCCTCCCGTATTAAGAGGAAGAACCATGTCGTCCCCAAAGAACTTTGTGTTAGCCGAAACGCCTTGGAATATTTGCTGGACCCGAGTAATATTGGCCTGCATTTGGTTATCGACAACAGGATCGAGTGATAGCAGCGACTCCAGAACTTCGCGAGCATCGTCATTAAGATCGAAGCCCGGCTGGTCTTTCGCCCCGTTGTATACTCGTCCAACCGCACCTGCAACTGTTGCAAATTCATCTGCAAGTTCTGCATCTTCCTTTCCTCCCTCACGCAACCATGCCTCCATCCCCTCAGCGAGGGCCTCATTCCAGTTGTAGCTCCCCTCGTCAACACCCGGATAGACTCTCTGAATCCACTTTTCCATCTTCTGCACGCCTCTTGATCCGAGAGCAGAATCGAGAAGACTTTTCCCCGTCCGAGGATCGCTAAGGCTCTGGAGAACGTGAACAAACTCATGCATCACCGTTCCTGCATCGGCTGCTTCGGTGAAGGCCACAAGACCAGCAATATTCCCTCTTCCGGCAAGTCCCTTAACGTCGGTATTCCGCAAAAGGGCTTTTTTGTAGGCTCCTGAGAAAGCCTCGCTGCTAAGGACGTTTGCAATCTCGTCATCCACCTTGGCCATGTCATCAAGGATAGATTGAGACTCTTTTGTGGGAACTTCGCCAACTAAGAAATCCTCAGTTTGCAACGCCCCAAGGCGGTCAACCAGACCCATCTTTTTAGTGTCCAGCGCTTTAAGGGTAGACAGGACTTTTTTAGAAGATTTTCCTCCTGCAATCTCTATAAACTGTCGCTGCGCGGCTCGCATAGATTCGATTGCAGCGGGGTTGCCTTCCAAGTCGCTGCCGATTTGCGTAGAAGCTCGGCTTGCAGCCAGTGCTCGTCGGGCAAATTCAGTGATTGACCCTTCTTGCAAGGTTCCGTCCACCTGATTACTGATGCTTTTAAGCACCTCCATTTTTTGCTGAAGGGCTGATGCTGCCTCAACCTTGCCTTTAGCAAAGGCATCCAAGATACTGTTAGTCTCTCCTCCCGCAAAACGAGCTTGAACCATCGCGTAGATGGCCTCTTTACTCAGTCCAATCTTGCCGGAAACTGCTTCGACCATCCGCTTCGTCAGCTTCAAATCAGCTTCAAGCTCTTCTATTGAAAGACCACCTTGTTTGATGCCAAGTGCCAGAGCGATCCGCATGTCTCGGTCGAACTGAGATTCAAATTTTGTCGCGTTAATATCGACCGCCTCATTCCGGGTGCGAGCTGTAACTGTTCGGCCATTTGGCATTTGAACAATGTAGCCGCCTCTTTTCTTGCTGACATTTTGTGGAAGAACAACATCAGACGGGCTTGTGAGCCGAGTCTGGGGGAGCGCAATACCAAGAGACGAAAGAGCCCTTGCATCGGTAAGGTCAATAAGAATAGACTGAGCTAAATTCTCATAGAACTGTAGCTGCTGGCGACCAGTTCTCGTCGAGAGTCGATCCATCATCTTCCGCACGTTATTAGTAAACCCACGGAGGAAACGAAGAATCATGCCAAGGAATTTTCGTTCGCTTCCAGTAATCCCCTTGCCTTGCTTGAGGGGATTGGTGCTTTTACGAGCCTGCGCACGGACTGTGGCGGCAAGAGTCTTATCAGTAAGAAGGTGTGTGACGAGGTATTGAGCAGCCTCAGACGGGCTGACCTCTTTGCCTGTAACTTTAGATGCTCTTTTTAGGACCATCTTGCGAAGATTAGGCGGCATCAGAGCATAGAGAGACTCTCCTTCGGATTCGGTTAGCGCCTTTCGAGATGCTTGTTGAGCAAGCGCTGCGATTAGGGCTGCCTGAGCTTCCTCGCGAGAAAGATCCTTTCTGATGATCAACCTACCCTTTTTGTCGAGTCGGAAGCTGATTCTCTCAGGGAGAACCTTAGCCTCTGCTTTTTCAATATCCTCCTTGCTCTCACCGTCGTCACGCATCTTACGGATGTCGTCTTTAGTGGGAGCCTCTTCGATACTTGTGAACATGCCACTAATCGCCTCTTCCACATCGGCAAATTGCACATCCTTAGGAGTTGCTGGCATTGCTTTTGCCGTGTCTCCTTCAGCGTCTTCATTGGTCTGAGTTTTGCTTTTCGTTTTTTTGTTCGATTCAACAGTGAGGTCACCAGACATTATTGCATCAAGATTCCCTTTGGTCTTGCGAAGAAATTTAGCAAAATCAGGGTTGCCGTTTTCGGAAAGGATTTCCGCAAGGAATTCAAGGAATGCCTTGACGTATTTTTTAAGCTGAATGCTTTCCCGAAGTCCGCTTAAAGTTCCATCCTCCTCAGACTCAAGCAAAGCTCTTGTCTGCTCGCGCAACTTATTTCTATTGCTCAGAGCATCCCAACTGGGATATTCTTTTCGACCCAAATTATCAGCCTTCTTGTCATAATTCGGGCTACTGCGGTCATACATCTGTTCGATTTTTTCCGCAAGAGCATTGCCTTCCGGAGTGCTTTCGTATAGGTATCCAGCGACATGCTTCAGTTCATGCTTGAGAGTTTGTAAGATTTGAGCAGGCTTCTTACCTTTTATCCCAAGGTCATAAATAACAATCCCGAAAGTATTGTCATCCTTTACCCAAGCCGATGCCCGAGGTTTCGCGTTTTTTTTCTTTTTCCTTTTCCTTGGGGGCAAGATGCCCTGCTCCTTCGCTTCAGCAGGATTCTTAAAGTAGTTTACTTTTATCCCGGCATCTTTTGCCGCCTTGAGAATTTTGGAAATAAGCCCTGTTTTGTCGGCTTTGATCGCTTTGTCGAGTTCAGCGCTCTGTCCGATATAGAGTGCAGAAGTCTGAGAGACTTCGGAAGTAGGTGCGGTCACCCACTTGCCAGTATCCAAATCCTTTATGGCTAAGATGGTTCCGTCATCACTTATTTTGTAGTTAGGGTCTTTCTTGGCCGCTTCAATTGCAGCCTTAGAGGTGAACTTTGTTGCTTCTCCACTCTTGAATTTTTTTAGTCCTTCTCTGTGCGCCTGCTCGCCCAACTTCAATTTCCCCGAAATCAAGTTCCCCAGAGCAGCCATACCCTCCTTGGCAGCTTTTTTCTTGGCGGCTTTTTTCTTGGCGGCTTTTTTCTTGGCGGCTTTTTTGGCTGCTGGTGCCTCTTCTTGGGGCGCCTTAGCTTCCGTGGGCTTTTTGATTTGCTCTGCAAGAGAGGGGTTTACCGTTTCTCCTTTGCGGGACTGCTTTACGGCTTCAGCAACAGCTTCCGCACGGGTGGTTCCTTCGACCTCTACATTGCGAACAGCACCTCCCGGCTTTTGAAGGGCCACGCGCCATTTAGGCTTGGACGATCCAGTTGCTTCCTCTGGTTTTGCTGAAGCGGCTTGGGCTTCACCTTCATAAGGAGTCGTCTTGTCAGCTTTGCGAACTGGGACTATCTTCCCGTTGCTATCCTCCACAAAATTAAAATCAGCGGGGTTTTCGTTTAAGGCTTTGAGTCTTACTGACGCTGAATTTTTGCTCGCGAAACCATTACCTTTTTGGGTGAGGATTTTCTCGTCTTTCTTTCCGGTGACGCCAGCCTTTTTCCGACGTTCAGCTTTCTCTGCAACTTTCTCTGGAGAGAGAGGCTTCGGAGCTTCAGTTGCGGGAGTTGCAACGGGAGCACTTTCGGGAGTAGCTTCGGGAGCAGCTTCGGGAGCAGCTTCGGGAGCACCTTCGGGCGCAGCTTCGGGCGCAGCTTCGGGCGCAGCTTCGGGCGCAGCTTCGGCACGTTCTTTGGCCTGCTGACGGATCTCTTGGCGGCGACCGCTTTCGGAAAGGTTAATCAGTTGGCTCGCGGCATCTGAATTTTGCTTAGCGACTAAATTTATTGCTGAATCAGTCAGAACAACCTGTCCGTTGACCATTTCCATTACTGGAGCGCCATCGTCCAGAGTGGAGTTCATCGCTTTCTGTTCGGTGAAAGTGAGATCGTTTACGTCTTGGCCGTTTGCAACCTTGATAACAGCTCGGGCAATTCGGGTTTTATCAAGGGCTCTCTGAGCCTGTTTGGCGCGAGCGCTATCGCCAGCATCAGTGGCTCTTGTTAGCTCAGAGACGGCTTCGGCTTCCTGTGAGGCAAGTTGCTTATTGGTCTGAATAGCGGCGTTGAGCTTCTCTACCCCAACGTCACCGTCGCCATCTTGGCCCGCCTTGTAGTTGATAAAAGTCAGAGCTTCCTCAACATCTATCTGAGTGATGTCAACGTCGTTTCCGTAGTAGTCTTGGAGGGCCTCCAATGCAACCTTGGGGTCAGAAGCGTTTGCCGAAGTGACTCCTGATGAAAAAGAGGACATAGCAATTTTACTGGCTCCACCAAGAATTATGCCAGCCTTGCCTGCCTTCACTGCTACATCAAAAGCAGACTCAAGACTCGCTTCTGGGTCGAGAGTCATAGCAGCAATGAACTCATCAGTGGCTTCCTCAAGACCCTCAATCCCTGATGCTTTCAGAACATCAAAAAGAGAACTCTTCAGACGCTTTTTGACCTCTGCGTCCGTAATCCCTTTTGCTCCATTGCGCTTAATATAGCGCATTACATCACGAATAGTGTGTGGTGTCTTGCTGCCACCAAACATCCCTCTGAGAACCGTGCTTTGAAGTTGAGCCCCAAAAGCTCTGGTGATCGTTGCAGTGAGCAATCCAGCAGCTATTGATCGGCCTCTAACGGCTGGGCTGCTTACCAAATCGTCTTTCTCAGCTTCTGTGAGAGGGCGTCCTTTTTTCTCTTCCTCTACCTTTAACGCTTGATCGTAATAATGCTGAAACGACAAGCCCAGAGATTGAAATCCACTTCCAAGAGAAGATCCAGCGAGTGCTCCTTTTGTCCCTACCCTCTGGAGGTATTGTTGAGCACCCTTCTCTCCGACATACTTAGCAGGGACTCGGAGAGCCCCTTTTTTGATTGCTTGACCAAAAGCTGATTTAGCGATGCCTCCCCCAACTCCTCCAAACGGGATAGTAAGCAAAACGGAAGGACCTTCTTCTAAGAGAGTTCTTGCTACACCAGATCCGAAAAATTCTCCTCCCTGAGAATCAAGACCCCGCCTTTGCTCCTCCATCTGATCTTGAAGGGCGGACGCCATGTCGCGTGCGCCGTAGATTCCTGCTATCGCAGCAGCTCCGGTAAACATTTGATTTACCTTGCCTCCACCAATAGCGTAAGACCTTAATGCAAAGAAGACTTTGGCTCGCATTCTTTGGCCAAAGTCCTGATTCTCAGGAGCATACTGGTCGAGATACTCTCTCATCCAATCAACATGATCTGGTTTTTTCCCAGATTTCCCGTAGTGCTCCAGCCACCATTCACTCGGAGTCGGCATGCCATCCGTCACAGGCGAGTAAGCGAGCATCATGTCTTCTTGAGCCGTCGAAGCGTAGGTTGACATATAGTCATTCCTTACGCTCTCTTTGGTCATGTGATCCATCATCCAACTCGGAGCGCCGCTGGATTTTACTGCGTCGTCATACGTTTCTTTGTCGAGGATATTTAAGGAAGGATTGAAAATGATTTCTCCGTCGCTAAGAGCGCGAGCTTTTTCTCCGTCTTCCCATTCTCCATACTCATGTCTGATGTCATACATCATTTCCCACATTTGACTGTCGTCAAACCCAAGCTCCTCTTGGAGATTGTTGAGAACATAGCTTTTGCTTCGCGCCGTTCCGGGTAGCGCTTTTTGAACTGACCGCCCAAGGAACTCGCCAGTGGTCGCGAGCGCTCCCCCCACAGTATTGCCAATATTTTCATACCACGCTCCACCTGTAGTATCGAAAGCTTCAGTGAGTTTACCGTCTCCTACGACAGGAACATACCATCCATCTGAACGCTTTTCTGCTCCTTTGAAAGCAATGGCTTCAAGAATCTCATTGCTTCCTTTGTCGTAAACGAGAGCTTTCGTGATCTTTTCGCGACCATTAGCAAGGCGACCAAGGGCCAGCGATGCTGTGGCTTGTGCCTTGTCGCTCGCCTTTTGTATTTGGCTCAATCGCTCATCCTGCTCCTCTTTGCTTGTAGCGGGCGGGAGGTCCAAAAGTTTAATTACCTCGCGTTGTTGTTCTGCTGCTTCTTTGGAAATTTTTTCGTACTCCTTGGCCGTAACCTCCAAGGGCGCCTTGATTTTTGCACGATCTTGTTCCAGCTTTTCTTTGGCTTCTTTTGCTGTCTTTATTCCAAATGCTTTTTGAGCCTGTATTACGTCCATGACGTAAGGTCGGAGCATTTCCAAATCCTTCTGCTCGTCCTCAAGCCTCCTGATGCCTTGGTCGTAATCAAAACGGTTTTGCAAATATTGAGCCTGAGATTTTGCAAATTCTCCTCTTAGCACATTCTGAGCCTCATTGAACTCCTCTGGCGTTACGCCTTGCGATTGCCACTCATTAAAACTTTGCTTTAGTTGCTCTACTCGGTTAGTGTGAGCTTCGTATTCCTCCGCAGCATTGATAGAAAGATTTTTGGATGCAGCATTGGCCCTTTTCACTCGGGCGTTGTATGAATCGATATAATCTATCCTCTCCTGTGGGTCATCAGGGATTGCAGTCGGCAAATCATCTGGGCGACCAGAGACAATATCTTCTTGAGCATATATTTGTTTTTGAAGCTCTTCAGCCTTAGCGCGGGCTGTGTCGTCAGCCTCTACCTCCCCCCGGAGGGTGCTAAGCTCTTGGCTCACTCTATTAAAGTCAGCTTGGTATTCATCGGAGCTAATTTGGTTGCTGTTCCGCTCTTCTTCAAAAAAGCTGAGGTTTTGTTCAGCAGCTTCGATAGCTGCCAGCTTTTTCTCGTATTTATCCTTACTAAGAAGTCCAGACTTAACTTTGCCATGCTCCCGACTAAGATCAGTTCTGCGTATTGCTGCGGCGCTTTTTGCAGCTTCCCTTGCAATCTCTTCCTGATTTTCTCGCCGAAGAGCTTGAGTTTGTTCTTCAGTTAGCGCGGATTGCGTATCCCCCTTCTCGTCACTGTAGGTGTAGTCGCCAAATCCTTCTTCTTTGGCTTGATCTTGAAAAGCTGCATTGCGTTCGGTTTGACGCTGTTTTGCAATGCGATCAGCTTCCGCTTCCTGATCTGCCTGCACCTTTCTTCGTGCGGCTCGGTCATACTCTGCTGCTCGTCGGGTAGCCTCAATGGCTCTTCGGTGGCGGTCTACGCCTTCGCTGAATCCCTTGTAGGGGTCCGGAGTTTGGGCGTCCTCTCTATAAGTGGAATCATCAGGCATCAGATTTTGTTGCGAAAGTTTTTAGGCGTTTTCTCCCTCTTTTTCCTTTTTGGCGTCTTCCGCCATTTTTTTGGACTTATTTTTTAATCGTGTAGCCGTTCCGCTATATTGATCCGCAAAGTCTCGCTGATCCTTGGTTGTCTTATTGTATTCCGAAGCGGGGATTCCGCTTATTGTTCCCACCTTTTCTACAGGGCTAACTTTTGCAGAAGCAGTCTCGGCAGGAGGAGAACTTGGGTTTGTAACCGGAGCTTTTTTGTTTTCGACAACATTACCAGAGCTTGGGCCAATGTTAGGCTTAAATTCAGTCGCTGCGTTTTTCTTAGCCTCTTCTCTATCTCGCCTTTCGGACTCCCTCCTAATTCTATCCTCGTCCTGACGCCTTTGTATTTCAGATTCTCTTGCAACCATAGCTTTGTCGCGCTCGGCTTGTATGGCAGCTTGGCGATTCGCTTCCATATCGGCAGCACTTACATCACGGTATTGATCTTGCTGTTTTGAGGTCATGCTATCCCATTTTTTTCTGAGAAGAGGCCGCTGCCTATTGTCAGCTTGGCCTTGGGTCATGCCCTTAAATGGGCCTTCGGTGTAAACCGCTCCCGATTTTCTGTCTTTTCCAGAGAGCCTACGACCGCCGCGACCGTGCCTCTCAAGATCCATAAATCGCTCAAATCCGCTGTTTCTTGATCCAGAGGGACCCCTATTGCTGACTGGATTGGGATTGTTGGTAGTCGCTCCGGGGAGTTCTCGGTCGTTTCGTTGTCTACTCATTCCGCCGGATAAGCTCGAAAGGGGGTTAACGGTCGGCAGCTTTCGGGTAGGCATTAAAGGGTCAGACATGGTAAATAGTTGCAGGCTTGCAATTATTGAATCATACAGATAGCCTCGTTGCAATGAGTAATTCAGCACTATCTCTTACTCCCCCTCCGGAGGGAGGAGAGCCTGAGAAAACAACAACCGTCCACGCAAAAACAAAAGAAATCGAAAGTGCCGCAGAGGAGGGAAGGCTGTCGATTACTCCCGCTGACCTCTCGACAAAAGTTATTGAGGAACTTGCAACGAGATTTGGCCCCAAAAAGGTCGTGGATAAGCTGGAGGGTCTACTGAAAGCAACAAAGACTATGGCGGTTGGAGGGCGACCGCTTGAGGTTCCTGACTTCAAAACTCAACTCGATTCCTTAAAATTGCTGTTGCAATATCAAATAGGAATGCCCGTAGCCCGAACTGAGGCCGTCGTTCATAACGTGGACACTATGCAAACCTTGGAAAACAAGATGCAAAAGTCTCCTGCGCTGCGAAGAGCAGTGGGAAGGATGCTGGATCGGTCAAAGGAAGAGGACGGCGAGATTGTCGAGGTGCCAGCGGAACCCATGGCAGAGGGAGATGAGGAAGAGGCAGAGGAGGCGTTGCAAACTATTCCAGAGCAGCCTGACACTCCGATTGAGTCTGAGGTCATCTCCCGGTCTATGGGGGAAATGCTTCGATCTAAGGGGAACAGGGACACTATCGAGAAGTGGTCGAGCTGAAATTTGCACTTGTAAATTGCTTGCTTTTTTGAAATATTAGCCTCCATGAGCAAGCTCATGAATAGAGTCGCCCCTATCGTCCGCGAGGGGAAATGGATAGATATTGGCCACGACAGCAAGATTAAGCTATCGGGAAGATCCCTTTTGCATTGCTGTGAAGGCAAGACCACTCGACACGGTATTGAGTGGTTGATCCATGATCGCCCATTACTGAACTGGGTTCTTAGTAAAAATCCTATTGACGCATAGTGTCCACCACTTTAGGTTGACACCATGGATATAGAAACAGTAGATGAAATGAGAGGCATTCTTGCCGCTCACGCAAACGCATGTCGGTGTAACGCCGCTCTTGAAAAGATGAAAGTGGCAAATGTGGAAGCTCGCTCCCAAGGCGAAGACGATCCCTATGACGCGACCGCTTTTGAAGAAATTGAAACTGAGCTTAAAGAATATGCCGAAGAGCTTACAGGTTGAATATCATTCGGCTTCTGAGGCTCTTGAAGCGCTCCCTGAGTGGCTTCGTTCCAAATCAGGGGCGCAAAATATCCCGATCAAGGAGAGCAAGTCATGGAAGCATGACGAAGTGATCATTGGTTGTTTGATCCGTGATCGTCGGGAGAAGGTGAACATGTCGTTGCGATCAGCGGCAAAATGGATGTCTGTCTCTCCGACTTACCTCTCAGACATGGAGAGGGGCTTGCGGCCATGGCCCACTTCCAGACTTGAAGACATTACTCAAGTCCTTGAAATGGCCGAAAGAACTTACAAAAAATAATACCCATGGAAGAACCCAACAACGACAAAGAAAAAATCGACCAAGCAGAAATTCAGCACAAGATTGCAGAAGAACAGCATAGAGTTGTAGAAGAAGAGCGCGAATTGATTGAAGAAAATCTTCCTGCTGAACGGAAACAAATTACGGAAATTGTGCGCAATTTGTCCAATGAGCTGATGGAATACAAGCAGCGCGTGAATACTCTGCAAGAAGAGTTGAGATCCGCAGTGCGGAGAAAAAAAGCTAAAAGCGACCCGCTTATCGGAAAGTATGGAATGGTTCTTTTTTCGTATCCCAAAGTTAAGAGTGGAGAAGAAAAAACCAAGGTGCGCATGCACACGGCAGATAACGTCAAAGGTGCCGAGGCCCTACAATCCGTTCGACGGCTGATGAAAGATCCTGATAACGATTTCGTGGGAGCCTACTTGCTGCTCGAAATGAAAGGGAAGAAAGATGGTTATGCTCGACTCCAGAAGAACACCGAGGGCGCATACCACCTTTTTAAGTGCCTTAACGATGACTTGGAACTCTACGATCCAAAAAAGAAAAAAGACCAACCTGAGGGCGAAAATCCTTACGCTGACTCAGAAAATAAAGATTCTGAAGAAAAGTGAACAGACCCTTCAACACTGAAGACTGTGCTTTTTGCTACGTCTCAATGGGGGTCTGGACTGGTTGCAACACTGCAACAAGAAAGGCTGGCGAAAGAGCTAAATGCTCCAAGTGTGGCTCTTTACTCCCTCCAAAAGGAGATATTATACGCATCAAGTATCTTAACGTCTTGAACTCTATGAGCAAAAACTTTGTGGCTGATGGTCACATGGCTAAAATCAAGAGAGCGAGCGACGGTGAGGAGGAATGGTATCTAATTCACGCTCGCGGAGGAAAGGAAGGCAGGCTCTTCCCCCATATCGGGAAATCCTCGATGCAGATCAAAGGGTGGCTGGATAAGCACGACCTGATCTGTGAGTGGCCTGTTGACCCAATTCTTAAAATCGCAAACTCCCTCGTCCCGTTCTCTAAGGCGCAAAGATTGTAATAATCAGGAAAAGGACCCCGATGCAATACAAGCAACGGGGCCCTCCCAGTTATCAGACACACTACTTTCTGAAAAGTCTAACTGAGGGCTGTTATACACGAAAAATCTTAACTGACAAGAATAACAGCAATCAATAAGCGAGCGAAGCGAGCGTTACGCGATTTTCTAACGCCGGAAGGGGATTGCAATATACGTCGCGTAGGAGTGAATTAGCACCCCTAAACAACAGGATCAGCGATTTAGGTCCTGAACCCAGAATAGAACCAATCAATTCAGGAGTCCCGTTCCAGATGCGGAGTCCCAAATAGGGGTCCCACAACCCGGAGTCCCGTTCCAGCAGCGGAGTCCCTTCTTGGAGTCCCGTTCCATATCCAGAGTCACACAATAGGGGTCCCAGCCGGAGTCCCTTAACCTCCGGAGGGAACCACAAACACCAACACAGCAACTCCTACGAGAAGAGGTAGTTCTCTCAGGGGAGACCTCAGGGTATGGGACCCAAAAGTGGGGGGTCGGGGTTGCAATCGAGGCCTGTTGCAACGGTTGCAACGCCACAACAAAAGAAGCAACAGGTATGATAGTAGGGGGCAAGGCATGCCAGCGGTGGGGTAGGTAGGATGGCAGGTGATAGCAGCGCCATGGCAGGGGCTCGGTGATCACAGAGGGGGGTGGGGTAGCAATGGTGGCAGGTAGGTTGCATTGCAATGGTAGTGATGGGGTAGCTGGCGCGGCGGGCAGGGTAGGTTGCAGCCTGTGTGACGGTGGCGGCGGGGGTCCGGTGGAGTAGGACAGAGTGTGCAGGGTGCGAGGGGGAAGGAGAGGGGATGTGTTGATGAGGGGTGTTGCAATGATGACCCCGGGGTATGTGATGAGCTGGGAGAGCTGGGATTGGGATTGTTGAGTCTCTCTGTGACTATATGTGTCTCTATCCCTCGCCCCATGGTTGGGTGAGTCTATTTCTCGGCGGTTGCAATGGTAGGAGGCGGCGGGGGCTGGTAGGGGCGGGGGG
>Ga0209232_1001617_pt1 | contig 11893 bp, 29 predicted proteins | sample ETNvirenome_2_60_FD_184066 | JGI IMG/M metagenome (GOLD analysis project Ga0209232, IMG submission 184066) | Marine viral communities from the Pacific Ocean - ETNP_2_60 (SPAdes) (version 2) | ecosystem: Environmental > Aquatic > Marine > Oceanic | place: Pacific Ocean | collected 2013-06-22
ACCTACCTTTTGTGACACAAATAAAACTATCATTAAGTGCTATAGGTGCATTTTTTATCGTGGCCTAAAAATAAGTCCGAGCCTATGACAAAATGACATACTTTTATATGGTTTTCGGGTTAATGCTACCGCTACCCTACCCTATGTTATTATGTCATACTTTCTGGTCTGGTTATTCCCATATATTATACTGAGGTGCTGTATACTCTACTATACTACTTACAGACCCTTCGGGTGTTGTTGCATTATTTTTTAGTGCATCCGCCCTTGTTTTTCGGGTGACGAATCCAACACCAGGTGACCAATCCAACCAATTATACCTGGAAAGACCAAGCGTACCCATATAATATACGAAGAAAATCATATATGAGTCAAGCTTTTTCTTAAAAAAAATGAAAATAATTGTATTTTTTTTATCTAAATGGGTATATTAGGAGGGAAATCCAAGCGTTTTTAGGTGGAAAATAGGGTTTTTCTTGCTAATTTACGAAAAAAAACCTATATAAGTCAAGCTTTTTCTTCATTATCTAACATTTTTTGGAAGTTTTCAAAGGGTATAAACTCTAAATCTTCACTCTTGGGTTCTATATTACCTTGTGGAACATCAGGCTCCGCCTGTTCAACCTTGGGTGGGACATCATCATACGCTTTTACTATTGGATTATCACGATGTCTATACCAACCTTTCGGTGTATGATGTAACTCGTATACACAATTAAAACATAACACGCGTATATTCTCTTGTTTAGTGTTTTGTGGGTTAGTATCAAGGAAGTCTATTATGAGTGGTGGGAGTTTCTTACCTGAGATATGAGAATAATCAGCGTTACAATTACTACAACATGCACTAAAATATCCTTCGCGTATACCTTTCATCAGTAATGTAGATTCTCTATAGGGTGAAGGATGTTCTCCGCGGAGTATCTTACCTATATCATGAGTCAATCTACCAGAGTGTGAGCGTCTAATACCCTTACTGGTTTTCCTCGGACTCCATAAGTCATACATCTCAGCGTACTTACGAAATGAGTTATAACTAACATTAAGATAGTCTGCTGCCTGTCTCATGGACTGAGTGGACTCTATAGCCCACTTTATGTTTTTAGGTGTTAGATTACGAGCTGGTGGTCTACCTCTTGAACCCATATTACTTCTCCCATTGTATGACATTTTGACATACTTAACATTGCAAAAATACTATGCAAAAAAATATGTCATAAAGACATACAAACTTATATAAATTGATTAAATATAATAGTATCAATTAATACTATCTGTATCAATAAATATAATAAAGTTATAAAAGTGGTTTATTGTGGGTAGAAATCCCTATATAAAATCGGTCTATGAATCTCAGAATGATTCTACGAAGTAGACCTTTAGGTAAGTTATTTAGATGTTAAATCAATACTGGTGACCTTATCCCATATCCACATACCAATAACTACTAATATGATTATAGGTAATAACAATAACAATGTACAAAACAATGCCAATCTCTCTATAAAGGTATCTTCTTCATATACTCCATCATGCACTTTTCTATTATGCTTCATTATATGAGTAGAGTTAAGTCGTTGTGGTCTTCTCTTTTGTTTACTTTTTGCCATGATTAATTATCCTTCTCTCTATATCCCATAACAATAATAATGATACACTATATATCACAACTGCCATTATTATCTTCTCTATCATTACCAATTCCTCCTGAATATAAATCCCAAGATAAATCCATTAATCATTCCCATGGTATAAAAGTATATCCCAAAGTCTTCCATTATTTTCCCTTTCTTTTTATTTTCTTCTCTCTTATAATAGTACGAGCTGAGATAATACCTCTCATATCCATTCGTCTACTACACCATCTATCCATTACCATTATCTACTCCTCTATCTCTTCCATTATTCCATCGTATGTGATTATATCATCATATGGTGTTTGGGTGTTCTCATCACTTGAATCATCTATACGACTACCGCCCTCATTTGTTACACCACCATTCCATATAAAATCTTCTTCTTGTTTCAAAGGTGTTAAGTGGTCGTCCTTCCATAATGGACTAATCCAATCCCAAAGTTCACGCCCATAATCCACACCCAACTTCACCGATGAGATGATTATATCAAATATATTCTCAAGTATATTCTCTTTTTTATTCATAAGGGTCTACCTCTATCTCTACACTCTTGGGTAACACATCATAAGGACTTGGGACTTGGATTTTTACGAGTATATAATTTTTACCATTTCGTCTAAAGTCTCTCTCGTTGAATCCGATTTCACCTGTTTCCTTTTGTACTACCATTCGGTTCAATGCATCTATTAATTCTTCATCATGTACCATTGATTCCGGTAACCCAATGAACTCCACTTCTAACCAACACCCATAACCCATTGCTTGACTCGGTACTAACCTGTATGGAATTAATTCGGTTGTCACCTGTCCATTTAATTTACTTACAAATAAAAATGTTAATAACATCACTACTATGTGACTCATACTAAACTTGTTCATTATAACTTTCCTCATTATACTAATTTCCGATATTGGTTCGTGTTCTTCGGTGAAATCTTTGATTTCATCCGACATGACACGCGTCTTTGTTCGGCGTCTTTGTTTTTCAACACCTCTTATCAATATATATAAATATATTAAATTTTATTTCAAAATTTCGTAACTTTATTTAAAATTTATGGGCGGAACTTTACAATTTTCATTTCGTCTTTGTCTTTGTAACCATTCCGACCAAGTACTTAATCCCATGATGAATACCTCACTATGTAGTAGGTGAAATAAATCAAGGGCTTCAACTTTACTAAAAGGGAACACATAGTTTTTTGGTCGTGTCCTCACCTTTACATAATCATTAATAACATCAAACTCTTCCCATAACCATTTTACTTCTTCCCATGTCCCATCTGTACTGATATAAAACTTTTTATCTTTGTACTCACTCATAATATTTCTGTAGTAATTATCATCTATAATAGGTTGTATTCCATGTGCTCCATGATTAGGACTTAACGCATCTACTACATCACCTCTTCTAATATGTACTCCTACTACACCTTTCATCTTGAGTTTTATTTTATCTTCTAATGATTTATCTTTTAGTGTAGTAGGTTCCTCAACTTTATAATCACCTCTTAAATCACTATATAGTTTGACGGCATAACTTCCTATTTTGTAGTCTTTACTTGTATCAACATCATCAAGTGATTTAATTATTGGTGTTGGTTTCATTTCACCTTGTTTCACATATGGAAAATCCATGTACTCCACTTCAGGAAACAAATGAGTATCCATGATTATATCCCACGGATACCCAAATTTCCTATTGATTTGGTAGGCGATTTCATATGACCACATCCTATTACCAAATCCACCCATTGGTATTAAATATAGTTTTGGTTTACTCAAACTCGTCTTCGTCATATGTGTTGGTGAATGAACCTTCACCATGAACAGACTCGGCTGCCTCAAGTGAACTATAATTGTATATCACAGCCCCAGGTATCTTTTCATAGTCATCTGTTTTCTTACTTCGGTTCATATTATAAGGTAACTCAATGTACCTATGTTTAACCTTAACTACTTTACCAGTTGCGTGACACTTTCGTCTCATATCTGGTATTGGTAATGGTTTTTTTCTTGGTCTTGGCATATTATTATCCTTGTTTGTTTGTTGTGTTTAAAAACTTTTGAATCTCTTTACTTGGTTTCATATCTATTTTGACATCATGTATCCCACGAGATTCACATTTTGCTTTGAATCGTTTATACATTTGATTCAGAGCCTTTCTTTGTTTTACTGATAATTGTGCGTTGAATCTTAATTGTTTCTCTACACTATTTAAAAACTCTTCACTACGAGCCACATACATAGGTTGATATCCACATCCACTCAATAGAGTTCTGATAAGGTTTATCTTGTATTGTCCACTTTCTATTCGTTCTAACTTCTCGTACTTGTCTAATTTGTTTTCACTCTTCAACCATTTTTGATAAGTATTGATAATCTTATCCATTGAGATTTGCATCTTTGCAGTTATCTTTCGTTTACCAAAGGCGTTATACATACTGATAGTAAACTCTCTTATACCATCTGGTTGATAGTATCTATGGTCATTCAGTATGTGGTTTAGTTGTCGTTTGACTTTATTTAATTTTTCTGGATAATCTACATAACTCATATTATAGTGTGTCCTTCTTTATTAATTTTTTCTACCTTTGATAGTAGTTCAGACACTAATGTTTGTGCCTCATTCATGTAGTATAATCCATCAGAGTTTGTCTTATACTCAGGAGTGGTATGATAGGCATTTGATACTGAACCTTCAATATCCCTTAACTTATCTACTATTTCTTGTAATGTCAATTTCATTATGTAACTCCTATGTTATTGGTTAAAAAACATGCCTCCATCAGAGTTATCTCAGGTTGTTCACTAATTACCCAATGTTCTATCATATCTATCATAAATAGTATCATATCAGGTGTCAAGTGAGTTGATAACTCCCAAAATGGGTCATTTTGTATATTAGTCATTTAGAAACTCGTATAACTTTCGTGTCATTGTATGTTTGTGAGACTCAAGATTAGGTGACACATAAACTTTCTTGATGTCTGAATCTTCAAAGTGTATATAACTAAATGAGGCTGACCTAACATATCTATTTGGTTCATCACCATTAGGTAATAACCTTGAGAGTTGGTCTTCAATTCTTTTGATAAAGGTTGGATGATTGTAATCAAACTCTAATACATATACTAATTTACCATTATTGAATCCACTTACTGACATCACTACTTCATCTTTTTGGTACTTCTCATGTCGTGACCAAGTAAAATCTGTGAACTGACCACCACAATTTAACTTGGACTTACCACTAAAATTCTTAGGTTTGATTTCAATGTTTTCATCATCTACATCATAACCATGTTTACCTTCAGAGGCTTCCCTACCTGATATAAAGTTAGTTGCGTCTTCCCTAAACTTGGAAGAGTTACTATCGTTGAAACCTTCATGAAGTAAGTTATAAATAATTGAATCTTTCTCATCAAGATTCTCAGGTATAGTATCAAGTGTATAATTTAACTTGTACTCTTTTAACATATCACTCATCTATATTGTCCTCAATATCTCCAAATTGTTCTTCTAAGACTTCATCAATGATATCATTAACGAACTCTTCACTTAACAAATCAAAGTCTTCATTGTGAACACCCATATCACCAAGGGCAATCACCTTAGTTCCATAACCAATATCATTGGTATTATGTTTCTTACTCATTTTTGTATCCTTTGTTTTTTCTCTAAATGTCATGTGTTAATATACTCATAAAATATAATACAAGTCAAGCCTTTTCTTCAAATAAATGATAAAATATTACACCAACTATTACACTAAAATATAGTGCGATAAATATACCTAAGAAAAATATAAAGTCTTCTAAGGTCAAGATTGACTCCTTTGAACCTTTCCTTTGTGTGCCCAATTTACTGAGTATGGTCTTTCAGAAAACTCAAAGTTCTTATTGATTGCCTTTGGTATCTGTGAACATATCTCATTTGCGAACCACTCAGCGTCTGAGTTCTCGTTCTTAACTGCCTTCTCACCACACCCTTGGTCTGGTACATATATTTCTAAAGTTACATCTACAAAAAATCTGTTTGCATCATTTGCCATAATTTTCTCCTTTACATTTCACAAGAGTCTAAAAACTCTTCTATTTCTTCATGAGTCATTCTACCATCTTCTTCAAGAGCTTCTCTTTGTTCATCTCTTGTCAATGGTCTACCCATATTATATACAGGCCCAATACCTGTTTCTCCTTGGAACTCAATATCGTGTTCTGGTAATCTACCAGCATCTCTATTCAATTCATAATTCATACAACCCATAGCAAAAGTTCCAATATCCATTTCTTAATTTCTCCTTATCATTATTCTCATTATACAGCAATTTAGTAAATATAATCGCCAATGTCAAGCTTTTTTTTCATTTTTTTTAAATTATTTTTTTCCTAAGTTTCTTAGGTAATACCTGAAGTGAAGTAATATCATTGATAATCTTTGTTCTTGTCATCAATGTAATTTTATCTTTCTTATATAATTCTTTAACAAACTCCAATGATGGTTCATAACCCCATTTATCATAATAATCAATACAAGTATCAACAACCATGTCATATGGTCTTGATTTATTCTTAAGTGGTTTACCCTTAGGGCCGATAACTTTCTTAGGTTTGAACTTACCACTATTATAATCTTCTAACCACCTATCCCATGAATTATCTGCATATATACCCTTGGCAACTTTACCACCACCAACACTTCGTCTGTCCATTCGTTTAAGATTCTTGGATGCAGTATTAGATACTGGTTGTACGAAGGCACCTGTTTTATGTGGGTACACTACATGTGCAGAATACTTTTCTGTATCACTACAATCAGTACACTCGGTGTAACCCAAGTGATATCTATAGTCATCTACCTTGTTTTCACATTTGGTACATGTCATTTAGAAATCACCTGGGGCTACTTGGAATGTATTAAGACCTAAGTCTCTCCACATTTTGACAACCTTATCCCTATCGTCAACTACAAGAAAGACATCATTGATATCTACAAAAGTATCTAACATCTTTTTCTTGAGTATTTCATCAGGCATAAATCTCATCTCACCTGTTGCTGGATTACCATCGGCAATCGGCCATGAGTGGTCTTTGAACTTATCTGGTCTAAGAACCAAAAGGTCAAATGGTACATCATGTTTCTGTAACCATTCTTTAGTTGCGAAAAAACCTCTGTCATTCCTACCACTAAAGATAACAATTCTGAATCCATCATTATGGAACATTTGTGCCATCTTTATGACTGGATGATTTGGTTCATCCCAATGAAGAATAGAATCTGGTGATGCAAATATATCCCAATTAAGTTTACCATTTGGTTTAGTAGACCTATCTCTCCTAACATCAATATTAGCGAGAGTACCATCTAAATCAAATATAACCGTTTTCTTGTTCATAATATCTCCTTTTAACATACCTAAAGATACGAATAAAATACTATGTAAGTCAAGCTTTATTTTCGTTTTTTATTATTTTTCATTGATTTTCTGTAGTATAGATACTTGAGTATCTCATACTTTGCCTCGGAACCACGAACACCTGCGACTGGTGTGATTTGTTCCACTTCAAAATAGACATCTGTAACTTCCTCTATTTCTTCCCATTCATAATTATCCCAAAGGTTATCAAGGTCAAGAGACAAAGTATCCTCTACCTCTTGACCCATTAAACTACTGAGTGAGAAGAGTAGGTAATTCTGATAAATAAAATGTCGTAGAATCATATTCATAAAAGTAGATGTCATCATTCTTTCTGTGATGATATATTCTTCCATTACCATCTCCATCATAATCAACCTGCCACTCATCATCCTCATCAGGTATACCATAATCTAAGTTGATTTTTACATTACGACTCCTACCAACAATAGTAAGTGGATGAGTCGGCCAACTTTCAATACCAGTCGCGAGTAATCTTTCAGATGCCTCTTGTTCCAATCCCGCCCATATCATATCAACGAATGCCTTCTCTGCTGCATTCTCTGCATTATTTAATGTATCGGCGTATCTTGGTATCGCAACTGCCGCGAGTATTCCTAATATTATGGTTACCATTACTAACTCTATTAATGTGAACCCTTTACTTGTTTTCTTCATGATTTTCCCTTTCATGTGTTATGGTTGTAGTTTCTTGTGTAAGTCTGTTGGATTTTCTAAATCTGCCACATACAAGATTGGTGAGTATGATGCAGTTCCTGCACCACCACCTGGTATCACTATGTAAATGTAGTGTCCATCCTGAAATGGTGATTTGATTGCGTTTCTACCGAATTGGTCTAAGAACTCTTCTGCCCCTACTGATACATTGTAGAAGTCATCAAAGTTATCATCTTCTGATGTAGAGATATTGTGTCCACTTGGTGCACCTGCCTGTGGATGAGTGGTACTAAATACTGATACCCATTTACCACCCTCTATATCATCATATGAACCAAATGTCTGTATACCCTCTAATAGTAGGTCTTCTGTTTCATATCCACCCACTGCCTCATCATATTTTATTTGACCAGGAAATCGTCCTCGTCCTTCACGAACTACCATATCATTATAGAAGTTCATCGCACTTTGTGTAATTTTATCTATGTCGGCCTCTGTTTTTCTTTCCTTCGCTGCCTCACCCACTCCACTAAATCTTGGAGCTGCGGTAGTTGCCAAGGTGGCCATCATTGCAGTAGTGACTGCAAACTCTGCGAGAGAATTACCTCTCTTACTTTTTATTTTTTTCATTAGATTTTTAAACATTATTCTTCTCCTTTAATGTTATTCTACTATATATGTTACAATAAGCATACCAAACCGCGTATTTTTTGAAAAATAATTTAATTTATTTTTAAGTCTGTATATATGTGAAGTTAGAGATGAGAAATTTTAGATAATATTAGGCAATAAAAAACCACCGAGTTGGTGGTTAATTATTTGTGTCTTGTTTTGATACACGAAGTGTCACATATATGTTCAAAATGTTACACTCCTTTAAACATGTCCCAAATATGTTTGAACAATAACCCTACGAAACCTGTTCCAATTACACCTCTCCATTTCTGTGAGTCTTTTCTGAATTGTGAGTTTAATTTAGTCTCTGCCCATAATCCTTCATGTGGATTAAATAGGTTTTCCTTGATAAAACTGAGATTCTCATCTGTCTTTTGATGTGCAGTTTCCATCTCAGTTTTTAAATCTTCAATAGATTGTGTAATGTGGTCAATCTTATTGTGTATTAGGTCAAATTCTGTTCTATCTTTTTGGTTCAAGGTAGTTCTCCATAGTTTGTATTCTACTATAAATATCAAACTTCTAAAAAACTTTATTTAATTCTTCTTATAATTTTTCTTATAAGGTCTTCTTTTTCTTGGTTGTGGTTTACCTCTTTTGGTTAATCTAAATATTTCCTTCTTTAACAACTCTCTTTGAGTTCTTAAGTCATCTATTTCACCATTTAAGTCCATGATATCATCACGAAGTTTATTATCTCTATTAATACTAACTAATCCTAATATTAATACACCTAATACCATACCTAAAAATATTCCGCAACTAAATGCAATCCATACTGCTTCCATTATTTTATATCCCTTTCAATATCTCTATATTGTTCAAAGATATCTCTATCCAACTCTACATTTAATCTGTAAAATACAATACAAAAAACTATTGTTATTATTGTTTCAATCATCCTAATCCATCCTTACCACTCATGGCTTCGTCTGTTTCGGCCTTGTCTTCTTTCCACCATTGATAACCAACTGATGATGGTTTTCTATTTGTTGACTCAAATTGAGTATCATATTCTTGTCTACTCATTACTTTCCATAGTTTGTCAAATGCCTCTACTTCTATTTGTTTTCTACCAACAAAATAAGTCTTCGCTCCATTAAGACCTACATCACTCATGTCTACTTTATCAACTATTTCATCTAATTTATTCACTAAAACATACTGCAACTCTCTTCTCCTATTCTAATATTATCCCAAATGTCCTATCTTTGTAATCTCCATACCAATCAGTAAAGGACACATTTACATGAACGGTATCACCAACCATTGTTTTTACTGGCCCAAACATAGTGTTTACTTCACCATATGTATCTGGTTGTGTTGATGGATAAGAAGAACCATTTACGGTAGGTACTTCAAATCCATAGAATTGTGTTACATATGTCGTATCATAATTGACATACATTAAATCTTCTGTGAGTCCTCTCTTTACTATGTATCCAAGTGTATCACCTATAGTCCAATAATGAGTTGAACGCCATTTAACTCCTAACCATTCCATATCATCTCTTTCCCACCATTCATAATCTTTACCTTCACTTGTAATATGGGCAGTTAATCTTTTTACTGATTGCCATTTATTCATATCAAGATTCATATGGTAGTACCCATTTTCATCTTGTGGTAAATCTACACTCAATTCAATATTGAAGTCAGGATACTCATATTTTGTATCCTCACATCCAATAAATAGTAATAAACTACTTCCTATTAGGATGTTTTTTATTAATTTGGTTAGTTTGTTTTTTAGTAATATCGTCATAACTTTTTTTCTTCCTTTTTGGTTTTATTTTTGGTTGTATTCTTTCACGGAAAGTCTCTTCTTCAAGTTCTTCCCAATCTTCCCAATTGTAATTCGGCATCTATAACTCCTTAATATACTAAAACTTTACTATATGTGTCAAGCCTTTTCTTACCTTCCACACATAGTTCTTACTTTTAATTTCTCAACTTTATCTAACAATTCTGTTAGTGTAAATGTTTTTCCTTTTTCATCTAAAATCGTGTAGTTACTAATTGACTCAGGACTCTGATTAATCATGTTGTTCAATGCAACCCAACCTTGGTCAGGATAAAATGAACCTAAACTTTCTTCACCCAATATATTACTACTGAACATCAAGTTTTCTTTTGATTCTTTTTTATGTATTATAAAATATGTCATGAATATCCTTTGTTACCACTTCATAACCCTTTGAACTTAAATGTGTTTTACCACTAAAATATGGGTCATCAAGTGAGACATGTTCAAAATAACTTTCATCATTTAATTTTTCAAATTTATCAACCAAACTCTCTTTGTATAAAAATTTACTCTCATCTATACAACTTGGTATTTTATAATCTTCTACCGTATATACAAATAAATAGTCTGTAACATTGTCCAAATTACAAAAAATATTATTAATTTTTATTAAAAATAAATCATTTAATGTTTGGTAATATTCTTTATTGTAACCAAATGCAATGTAGTCTTTTAACATCTCATCTGTCTCATCAATAGGAATTGTAGGATGGTCTCCCTCAATTTTCTTATCAACATGATTTCTACTCCATTGTGTAGGAACATTAATATATGGTAAGTTATCTCTTAAAAAAGATGTAATACCTACAACTACACACATATCATCTTCTGAATTTGATATTGTTGAGTCTAAATAATCAAAAGTACTTTGATTACTACTACCTTGAACTGAATAATCATGTACTTCTATGTTTTCTTTTTCTAAGTAGTAACCAATACCCTTGAGTCTACCATCTGAAGTGACATCACCACCACTACCATGTATAAAACTATCTCCAAATAAATATATTTTATTCTGTAATGATGAGTTCATCTTGAAAAGTTTGTAAGTTAGTTATCCTAATATTCATAATACCCAATTCAAATGAACCAAAGTCTCCACTATCTTGTATTATATCAGGTAACTTTGTAATATACTGAAAGTTTTCATTGTTTAATCGTTCACCATCAATTCTAACCACGATACCATTTTTAGGATATGCCCTATCACGATGAACTCTTCTTCTTAATGGATAGTCTGTTCTTGGTTGTTCATTCTTAATATATTCTTGTAAGTAACCACCATCTGGTACAAATATATTACTACACCATGGTTCACAATTAGATAGTATGTTGTAATCACAATAATTTTCAATCACAATACCAATATCATATTTAGGTGAGACTATCGGTTTCATGTGTTCATCATGTTGAACTGCAGTTCCCCATTTTCTTATGAAGTTTCTCATGTTTTTAGTTGTTGTCTCAATCCATTCAGGACTATCTTTACCTGGTGCACCACCTGCAGATGGATTAAATCTTGAACCTCTACAAGTCATATGATAAACATAACCTTGCCAAGTCTGTATAAATGTAATACCATTTAAATGTAGTCTATTGAATATATCTGAATCTTCTTTTGATTGTGGTCTGAATAATTTATCATGTCCACCAATTGATTGGAAGTCTTCCTTGTA
>Ga0209232_1001618_pt1 | contig 11887 bp, 17 predicted proteins | sample ETNvirenome_2_60_FD_184066 | JGI IMG/M metagenome (GOLD analysis project Ga0209232, IMG submission 184066) | Marine viral communities from the Pacific Ocean - ETNP_2_60 (SPAdes) (version 2) | ecosystem: Environmental > Aquatic > Marine > Oceanic | place: Pacific Ocean | collected 2013-06-22
ATTCAACCCACGGTAATTGATCAGATAAACGAGGATTAAACTATGGCTAATACAAAAAAATCTTCCAGAAAAGCAAACATGAAGCCGGGGGACGTAATTGTTACTCCTAACGGAGCTTATGAAATAAACAAGGATGGCAAGCCAATTAAGATAAGCGAAGCAAATCGTGTTCGCGCTGGCGGGCCTCCCGGAGATACTGGTCTGCCAGTAAGTACTAGACAGCAAACAATTCAACAAATGCTAGATAAAAAGGAAAATGCAAAAAAGCCAAAGCCCAAGCCAAAAGCAAAGGCAAAAACAGCACCTAAGCGCAAGAAAAAGTAATGAAATACTTTAAACGAGAAGAATTTAACTGCACTCATACCAACAACAACGAAATGGATGACGCATTTCTGGAGAAGTTAGACGAATTGCGTGAAGCCTGCGGCTTTCCTTTTGTGATTACCTCGGGTTACAGAGATCCCTCCCACCCCAACGAGGTCAATAAGGAAAATCCTGGCACCCATTCACAAGGTATCGCCTGTGATATCCGCGTAAACAACGGTGTTGAGCGCATGAATATCGTCCATAACGCGCTAAAACTAGGGTTTGGTGGTATCGGAGTGGCTCGATCCTTTGTTCACGTCGATAATCGCGACACAACCCCCGTTATGTGGACGTACTCATGAAGTTTTCGCACGGTGATGCCCTAACCGCTGGTTCTGCTAACCACATCTTAGCGGTGCCTGCTGGCTATGATGCTATTGTTACCTATCTGTTTATTTCTAACACCGGAGCTAACAAAAGCATTAGCGCCAAATGGGTTCATAACGGCGTTAATATCGACTTCATAGCAGGAAAGAACGTAAACGCCGACGAATTCTTGGAGTTTGGCGGTCAATACGGTGAGTTCCTTGTGGCAAAAGAGGGTGACACTATTACCTTAACGCCAGAAGCAGGCTCTACCTTTGTTAGTATCATCTCGTTTGAACTGGTAACTGCAACACCAAGGTTAAATTTCTAATATGGTGATTGTCCTTGGCGCAGACTGGTGCAAAGGCTGTCGGTTTATTAGAGAAAAACTGACAAAGTGCGACATAGATCATAAGTATGTGCGGCTTCCGCCGGGGGAAGATGGTTGGAACATGGTGGAGATGCTGACAGGTCGCAGAGCAGTACCGGCAGTCATGTATAAATTTGGCTCTCCTATTGAACTAAACGATCTTCTTAAACAGGCTGGTGCAGAAGAGCGTGAATTAACCGAAGAAGAGTTAGACGACCTTGACTGACTTAAACATTGAACTATTGCCTTGGCAACAAAAGGTATGGGCAGACGATACGCGCTTTAAAATTGTGGCGGCAGGAAGGCGTACCGGCAAATCTCGACTAGCCGCGTGGATGTTGATAGTAAATGCTCTGCAGGCCGATAGGGGACATGTATTCTACGTTGCACCAACCCAAGGACAAGCGCGGGACATCATGTGGCAAACTCTTTTGGAGTTGGGTCATCCTGTTATCGCTGGCAGTCACATCAATAATCTACAGATCAAACTGGTCAACGGAGCAACCATCAGCCTCAAGGGTGCCGACCGACCAGAAACAATGCGAGGTGTCAGCCTCAAATTCTTAGTGTTAGACGAATACGCAGATATGAAGCCTGATGTATTCGAGCAGATCCTAAGACCCGCTTTGGCGGATCAAAAAGGGTGTGCGATGTTCATTGGGACGCCAATGGGAAGGAACCATTTTTACGAATTGTACAAATATGCAGAGCTTGGAGATGATGAAACTTACACGGCTTACCATTTCACTTCTTACGATAATCCTCTGCTTGATAAAGATGAAATCAATGTTGCTAAAAGGAGTATGTCTAGTTATGCGTTCCGTCAAGAATTTATGGCGAGCTTTGAGGCTCGCGGGTCAGAAATGTTTAAAGAAGATTGGGTTAGGGTCGAAGACAGTAAAGATCCCAGCGGGGACTACTACATCGCCATCGACCTCGCCGGCTTCGAGGAAGTCAACAAAAAACGCACCAAAAACGCGAAGCTCGACGAAACAGCGATCGCCGTCGTCAACGTCTCGGAAGAAGGCTGGTACGTCGAAAACATCATCCACGGCAGGTGGACGCTCGACGAAACCGCGATCAAAATCTTCCAAGCCGTAAGAGACTATAGGCCGGTATCAGTAGGTATCGAAAGGGGCATAGCCAAACAAGCGGTTATGTCCCCATTAACTGACCTACAAAAAAAGTACGGTACGTTTTTTCGGGTAGAAGAGCTAACCCATGGCAACAAAAAGAAAGTTGATAGGGTTATGTGGGCGCTACAGGGGCGTTTTGAAAACGGTTATATCACACTTAACAAAGGCGAATGGAATGCAAGATTCCTTGACCAACTCTTTCAATTCCCTGATCCTTTGACCCATGATGATTTGATAGATGCGTTAGCTTACATTGATCAGCTTGCAGATGTGGCTTATGACTACGAATACGAAATTGACGACCACCAAATATTAGATGTGGTAGCAGGATACTAATTATGTCGGAACTTTACGAAGAAGATCCCATTGTTATAGAGCAGTCTGTTGAAGGCTGGGTAATGACAAAGTGCGAGGATTGGCGTGACTACTACGAATCAAACTATGAAGCTCGCTTTGAAGAATACTATCGGCTATGGCGTGGCATCTGGGATCCTGCTGATAGCGATCGCAAGTCTGAGCGTAGTCGTATTATTTCTCCTGCTTTACAGCAAGCTGTGGAATCTAATGTCGCCGAGTTAGAAGAGGCTACATTTGGCAGAGGCAAGTGGTTTGATGTTTCTGACAACATGGGCGATACAGAACGGCAGGATGTTCTTTTCCTTAGAAATAAACTCACCGAAGATTTTGAAGACTGCATGGTTCGCAAGGCTGTTGCAGAATGCCTAATTAACTCAGCGGTATTTGGTACGGGCATTGGTGAAATTGTCATTGAAGAAATGAAAGAAATGACGCCAGCAACCCAGCCAATCATGGATGGTGACCTGCAAGCAGTAGGAATCAATATTCAAGATAGGGTTAAAGTTAAGTTACGGCCTATTCTTCCTCAAAATTTTCTTATAGATCCCGTAGCAACTAGCGTAGATGAGGCGCTAGGCGTGTGCATCGATGAGTTTGTTAGTCGTCATCATGTAGAAATGTTGCAAGAACAGGGCGTTTATCGCAAAGAATATGTTGGGCCTGCGGCTCCCGATACAGATCTTGAGCCAGATCAGGACATTACAATCTATAACGATGACAAAGTCCGCCTAACTAAATATTACGGCCTTGTTCCGCGTGAGCTTCTTAATGATTCCATGAATGAAGCCAACGAAGACATTGAAATGGGCGATAGCTACTACATTGAAGCGATTATTGTTATAGCAAACGGTGGTATTTTGCTAAAAGCAGAGCCAAACCCGTACATGATGCAAGATAGACCTGTTGTTGCATTCCCTTGGGACGTAGTGCCAGGGCGATTTTGGGGTAGAGGCGTTTGTGAAAAAGGATATAACAGCCAAAAAGCATTAGATACTGAGCTTCGAGCGCGTATTGACGCTCTTAGTCTGACCATTCATCCAATGATGGCGATTGATGCGACTCGATTACCTAGAGGCGCAAGACCAGAAGTCCGTCCCGGCAAAATGATTCTTACTAATGGAGATCCTCGTGAAGTACTTCAGCCGTTTAACTTTGGTCAGGTTAATCAAATTACGTTCGCGCAAGCCGGAGCGTTACAACAAATGGTTCAGCAAGCAACCGGAGCAGTCGATTCCGCTGGTATTGCTGGACAAGTTAATGGAGAGTCAACAGCGGCAGGTATTAGCATGTCTCTTGGCGCTGTTATTAAGCGTCATAAGCGTACCCTTATTAATTTTCAACAATCCTTTTTGATTCCGTTTGTTAAAAAGGCCGCGCATCGGTATATGCAGTTTGATCCTGAAAACTATCCTGTTGCTGACTACAAATTTAATGCCAGCAGTACACTAGGCATCATTGCTCGTGAGTACGAAGTAACTCAGTTGGTACAGTTGTTGCAGACAATGGGTCAAGACTCTCCGTTGTATATGACATTGGTTCAGTCGGTTATTGACAACATGAACCTGTCTAATCGTGAAGAGTTAATTGCCGCACTAACTCAAGCTATGCAACCCAATCCAGAAACACAGCAAATGCAGATGATGGCACAGCAAACTCAGATGCAATTCCAGCAATCGCAAACCAATGCACTTAATGCTCAAGCGCAAGAGTCTACAGCAAGAGCCACAAAACTTGCCGCAGAAGCTCAAGCGGTTCCTGTTGAGCTTGAAATTGATAGAATCAACGCAGTCACTCGTAACCTCAAGGAGGGGGATGCAGAAGACAAAGAGTTTGAGCGTCGAATGAAAGTAGCAGAGACGTTAATCAAAGAAAGAGAAATGGAGAGTAAAGTAAATGTTGACAGACCGAGAGTTGCAGATGATATTTCAGAAGTTCAACGTGCAATTGGAGCCGTTGAAGAAGGAGATACAGGAGCTGAAGTCCCAACTGAAGGAGTTGAGTGATGGCAAGGGATCCAAGACTAGCACGCGCGGGCGTAAACGGGTTCAACAAACCGAAGAAAACGCCGGGGCACCCCACTAAATCGCACGTTGTAGTTGCAAAGCAGGGTGATAAGATCAAAACAATTCGTTTTGGTCAGCAGGGTGTTAAAGGTGCAGGGAAAAATCCTAAAAGCGCAAAGGATAAAGCGCGAAAAAAAAGCTATTACGCTCGTCACAACGCCCAAGACTCAAATCCCAGTAAACTATCTGCGCGTTATTGGTCGCATAAGGTTAAATGGTAGACACTATGAAAGTACCAGCACCTGAAGGTTATCATTGGATGAAGAAAGGTAGTGGTTATACCTTAATGAAAGATCCCGCTGGCGGTTATAAAGCGCATAAAGGCGCAACCAAGTCAGCAGAATTTAAAGTTCAAAAGACTCATGGAGGCAAAAAGTGAAAGACAAAGACCATACGATAAGTTATCGACCTCTTGAGTATTACTCTATGTGCGAAACGTCAAAGCGTCGTATCAAGGAGATGCAAGACCAAGGGTTTCCAACCAAGTACGATTCTAAAGAAAAGCCAGAAGATGTTGGCAAAATGGACTCGTATAATTTTATGATGATTAGCAAATAGCTAGGAGGTTGTTATGCCAGGCTACAAAATGAAACCAAAACCAAAAGCTAAGCCTAAAGCAAAATCAAAACCTAAAAAGAGGCCAATGCGCTCGGGTGGTCAGCGAGGCTACTAATGAAAAAGCCTACAAAGTCCAGAGTTAATCAGTCGGGCAACTACACTAAGCCTACTATGCGAAAGAATCTTTTTAGCAAGATTAAAGCAGGTGGCAAAGGTGGAAAGCCCGGTCAATGGTCTGCTCGAAAAGCCCAGATGCTTGCCAAACAGTACAAAGCTAAGGGCGGAGGCTATAAGTAATGGCTCTTAAAAAGCCACAAAAGTCTTTAAAGAAATGGACTAAGCAAAAGTGGACTACCAAATCAGGTAAGCCATCAACGCAAGGGTCAAAGGCAACTGGAGAAAGGTATTTGCCTAAAGCGGCTATCAAATCGCTGTCGGCAAAGGAGTATGCGGCAACAACTCGCAAGAAACGCAAGGATACAGTTGCAGGTAAACAACACTCTGCCCAACCCAAACGCATTGCAAAGAAAACAGCTAGGTCACGAAAAGCCTGACTTTTTTAAAAAAGCATGGTAAAAGGCAGTTAATCAACCAAAGAGAGAAAGAATTATGACACCTGAGCTTGAGAGGTACTTTGATAATTACAATACACTGTTTAACCATGAGGGTTTTAAGCAGTTATTGGAAGAGATATCAGCTAACGCAAAACAGTTAACGGATATCCAAACAGTTAAAGATCAGGAGGAATTGTTTTTTCGCAAAGGCCAAGTTGCCGCGTTTGCTACAGTATTAAATTTGGAAGCAACGATTGAAGCGGCAAGAGAGCAGGCCGAAACGGAAGGGCAAGAAGAGTTAGATGTATAAGATATATGACTTCCGTTGTGATTGCGGGCATATATTTGAAAGAATGGTACGCAGTGGGGAGACAGTCAGTAGGTGCGACTGTGGCTTAACTGCTACTAAAATGCTGTCAGCGCCTAAGTGCGTACTCGACGGATCTAGTGGGGACTTTCCTGGTCGTCACATGAAGTGGGTACGAGAACACGAAGAAGCTGGCAGGAAACGTAAATCTCCATAATGACTTAGTTCACGGAGTTTAATTATGTCAAGAGCAACAATGCTTGATCCGCACCTCGAAGAGGAGAATGCAGACGACGTTGAAAGCGAAACTCAAGAGATTCAGGAGCCTGAAGAGGCTGTTGAGCAACCTCAAGCTGAAGTAGAAGAAGACACTGACAGTGACATTCCAGAGAAATACCGAGGTAAATCTCTGAAAGAAGTTGTTCAGATGCACCAAGAAGTTGAACAGGTGATGAGTCGGCATTCTGCTGAAGTTGGTGAGCTTCGCAAGGTAGTGGATGAGTATATTACAGCTCAACCACAATCAGCACCTGAACAGAATGTTGAGCCTGAAAGTGATATTGATTACTTTACAGACCCTCAAGGCGCTGTTAATCGTGCGATTGAGAACCATCCTAAGATCAGAGCGGCAGAGGAATACTCGGCAAACTATAAAAAGCAATCAGCCTTGGCTGAGCTTAACAATAGGCATCCAGATATGCAGAATATTCTGAATGATCCTAAGTTTGCAGAGTGGATCAAAGCCTCAAAGATCCGGACTCAATTGTTTGTAGAAGCCGATCAAGAGTACAACACAGACGCGGCTGACGAACTTTTCTCTTTATGGAAGGAAAGGAAGACAGTAGCAACGCAAACCGCAAATGTTGAAAAACAAGTGCGTAAGCAACAACTCAAGGCGGCTAGTACAGGCAACGCAAAGAGCAGTGGCGAAAAGGCAAGTAAAAAACAGTATCGTAGGGCCGACATCATTAAACTGATGAAAACAGACCCCGAGCGTTATCATTCGATTTCTGATGAAATCTTTAAGGCATACGCAGAGGGTCGAGTCAAATAATCTAAAGGAGATTTGACATGGCTACTGCAACATACCCCGGCGCGGCGGGTAATACTGCGAAGACAGAAGCGGATACTTTTATCCCCGAGATTTGGTCGGATGAAATTATTGCCGCTTATCAAAAGAACCTGAAGATGGCTCCGCTTGTTAAAAAGCTGGCTATGTCAGGCAAGAAAGGTGACAAGCTTCACATTCCTAAGCCCATTCGTGGTGATGCAAATGTTAAGGCCGCTGATACAGCAGTTACTATCATTGCAAATACTGAAGGTGAATTGACTGTTGATATCGATCGTCACTTTGAGTACTCACGTCTTATCGAAGACATCGTAGAAGTTCAGGCTCTTTCTAGCCTCCGTCAATTTTACACTGAAGATGCGGGTTACGCTCTTTCAGTGCAAGTTGACAATGACCTTCACGCGGCGGGTACTGGTTTTGGTGATGGTGGTGCTGTTGTCTTTAGCCCAGCGGCTACTGACTATCAACACACTGGTTGCTTCTTTAATGACGCTGGTACTACTACTCAGTACACCGACGACACTATGGTAGCGGCTGACGTGTTCACTGATGCTTTTTTCCGCAACATGATCCAGAAGCTTGATGACAACAATGTACCTATGGACGGACGTTCGCTTGTTATTCCTCCTTCGGTTCGCAACACCATCATGGGCATTGACCGGTACGTGTCTTCTGACTTCGTAACCGGCCAAGCAGTTAACTCTGGCCTTATTGGTAACTTGTACGGCGTAGACATCTACGTTTCTGCTAACTGCCGAACTATCGAAGCGGCGGCTGATAACACAGCTTCTTCTGTCGATACTCGTGCGGCACTTCTGTTCCACTCTGACGCTATTGTCATGGCAGAACAGCAAGCTGTACGTTCGCAGACTCAGTACAAGCAGGAATACCTCTCGACTCTGTACACGGCTGACTGCCTGTACGGTGTTCAGGTATACCGTCCTGAAGCTGGTTTCGTACTCGCAATCGCTGAGTAAGATACCTGGGGGGTCGCAAGACCCCCTTCCTTTTCTTTTGTAGGAGCTTTAGATGGCTTTATTTCGTGGCACAGGTGGATCTGGAGATGCAAGTACAGATACTTTTGCATCTGAAGTTGCATTAGAAGCAACCAAAGCCTCTACAAAAGCAAATGAAGCGGCGGCGTCCGCAACATCTGCGCAGACTGCACAAGCGGCGGCTGAAGTAGCTAAAGCGGCGGCAGAAACTGCACAGACCAATGCAGAGACAGCAGAAACAAATGCAGAAACAGCGGAGACTAATGCTGAGACTGCGGAGAATGCGGCGGTAGCGGCTCAAGGCTCTGCGACAACTGCTAAGACAGCGGCTGAGACAGCTCAGTCTGCGGCAGAGGTAGCCAAAACAGCCGCCGAAACTGCCAAAACAAATGCTGAAACTGCGGAAACTAACGCATCTACATCAGCAACCACGGCTACAACCAAGGCCACTGAAGCGGCAACTTCTGCCACTTCTGCCAGCACTTCTGCCACTTCTGCCAGTACGTCAGCAACTAGTGCGGCCACTAGTGCAACAGCGGCACAAACGGCACAAACTGCGGCAGAGTCTGCTAAGACTGCGGCTGAGGCCGCTCAGAATGCAATTGATGGTCTTTACCTTGGTGCCCAGTCAAGTAATCCCACAGTTGACCTAAATGGTAATGCTGTTACTACAGGCGACTGGTACTTTAACACTAGTGACAACAGCACTAGGATTTACACTGGAAGTGCTTGGGACTCAATTAACCCTAACCTTGTTGGTGACACTAGTCCACAATTAGGCGGCAACCTTGACCTAAACAGTAGAGACATTACAGGCACAGGTAACGTCAACATTACAGGCAGTGTAGTACTTAGCGGTACTGTCGATGGTCGTGACGTAGCCGCAGATGGCACTAAGCTAGACGGCATTGAGGCCAGTGCTACAGCAGATCAGACAGCGGCAGAAATTAGGACGCTTGTAGAGTCAGCTTCAGACTCCAATGTGTTTACTGACGCAGACCATACGAAACTTAATGGTATTGAAGCCAACGCTACTACTGACCAAACAGCCGCAGAGATTCGTACACTGGTTGGCTCTGCTACTGACTCTAACGTCTTTACTGATGCAGACCACAGTAAGCTGGACGGTATAGAAGCAGGCGCTACAGGTGACCAAACTAATGCTGAGATTAGAGCCGCAGTAGAAGCCGCTACGGACTCTAATGTATTTACCGATGCTGATCACACAAAGCTTAACGGTATTGAAGCTAGTGCAGACGTAACAGACACAGCCAACGTAACAGCGGCGGGTGCTTTAATGGACTCTGAGGTAATTAACCTTGCAGAGGTTAAAGCCTTTAGTTCTGCTGACTACGCTACTGCGGCACAAGGCACTAAGGCTGATACAGCACACGGCTGGGGCAATCATGCTACTGCTGGCTATCTAACTGGCAACCAAACGATTACCCTTACAGGAGCTGTTACAGGCTCAGGGACAACTTCTATTGCAACTACACTGTCAACAATTGACGGGGGAACTTATTAATGACCACGATTAAACTTAAGAATGGTTCTGGCGCACCAACATCTGGGGATCTTGTTCAGGGCGAACCCGCATTAGACTTGACCAACAAGCGCCTCTACACAGAAGACTCAGGCGGTACTGTTATTGAAGTAGGTACTAATCCCGGTGTGGACGTTACCTTTGCTGATAATCGCAAGGCCATCTTCGGTGCTGGTTCTGACCTATCTATTTACCACGATGGTTCAGATAGTTATATACGAGAATTTGGTGCAGGTGATTTAAAGATTCAAGCAATTAATGTGCAAATCGAAAATAGTTCAGGCGTTAGAATGTTCAAGGGGGTTTCTGCTGGTGAGGCTATACTTTATCACAACAACGCTCAAAAACTAGCCACAACCTCCACAGGCATCGATGTTACAGGTGTTATTACCACAGACGGTATGACTACCTCTGCTGACATTAACTTTGGTGACAATGATAAGGCTCTTTTTGGTGCGGGTAGTGACCTACAGATTTTCCATAACGGAACTGACAGTTATATATCAGACACAGGCACTGGCGACCTTAATATTAAAGGTAGTAACAACATTTATTTATTAAGCGGAGCATCAGAGCTTTACGCTCAATTTACTACTGATGGTGCCGCTACGCTCTACTACGACAATGCCGCCAAGATTGCCACCACCTCCACAGGCATCGACGTAACTGGCACAGTGACTGCTGATGGTTTGACTGTCACAGGAACAAACGCAAACTTAACTTTAGGAACGTCTGGTAACGACATTACCTTTAACAGAAATGCTGACAACTATATTAATGCTTCTGGCGGAACATCGTCGAACATTATTATAAACCCACAGAACAGATTTGTTGTTAATACTGCTGGCGCAGAACGCATGCGCATTGACTCATCAGGTCGGGTAGGTATTGGCACTAGCTCTATTGGCTCTTCTACAAAATTACAAGTAGCTGGCAGAGGTTTGTTTACAGATGGTTTGCCTGATCCTGCTGACGGTTCACCAGCGGGTGTAGCAATTGGATACAACACAACTAGCGGCTATGGCTTTGTTCAAGCGATACAGACAGGCGTAGCTAATAAAGATTTGTACCTACAACCAAGCGGCGCTAACAATGTCATTATAGCTAACTCAGGCGGCAATGTCGGTATCGGCACTAGCAGTCCATCACAAGCGCTTCATGTGGCTGGTGCTGGCTCAATGATGTTAAATGAGTCTACTAGTTGGTCATATTTAAGACTGAAGTCTCCTAGTGCTAATGGTGGATACATACAATTTGCTGATGCCGAAGATGATGATGTAGGACAAATATTCTACTATCACGGCGCAGGCGGCAATTATATGTCTTTCACTACTAATGCTAGTGAAGCCATGCGTATCGATGCTAGCGGCAACTTGCTGGTTGGTACTACAAGTACAGCAAACATTGCTAATGCAACTCCTAACGTCGTTACTGATCAATCCTATGGCATTAATGACACAGTAAACAAAGTGGCATTTCAAGTTGATAGGATTAGCTTTGATAGCTCCAATTATTATGTTCTTAATTCTTCAGCTATTGGTGTAAAGCTTGTTAATGGTGCAACAGCTTGGACTACTCAATCTGATGAAACGCTAAAAGAAAACATTACAGAGTTGACTAACGTGTTGTCTAAGGTTCAAAACTTACGATGCGTTTCATATAACCTTAAATCACAAAATTCTGACGATGTTAAGCTAGGCTTTATTGCCCAAGACTGGCAAACCGATTTTTCACAAGTTGTTAACGTTGACCCTTGTGACGGAAAACTAGGTATGAATTACACAGAAACTATCCCTGTTTTACTCAAAGCTATTCAAGAGCAAACAGAAATTATTAATGACTTACGTGCAAGAGTTGCACAACTTGAAGGAGAAGCCTAATGGCTACATGGACAATTGCAAACCTAGAGCGTAACGTGGCAGACGGCGGTGTTACCGTTGCACACTGGCGTGTTACTGAATCTGAAACTGTTGGTACTGGTGACAACGCTGTTACCCACACTGCATCATCATACGGCACGTGTGGCTTTACACCTGATGCCTCTGCTAGTGACTTTGTTGCTTACGACAGCCTGACAGAAGAAGTTGTTATGGGCTGGGTACACGCAGAAGTAGATCAAGACGCTACTGAGGCGGCACTGACAGCTAACATTGCAGAGCAAAAAACACCAACATCTGCTGATGGTATGCCGTGGTAAACAATGTAAAAAAATGTTTATGGATATTGTTGATTAGTTTTGTTGGTTCGGTTTCTGCACAAACCA
>Ga0209232_1001619_pt1 | contig 11887 bp, 12 predicted proteins | sample ETNvirenome_2_60_FD_184066 | JGI IMG/M metagenome (GOLD analysis project Ga0209232, IMG submission 184066) | Marine viral communities from the Pacific Ocean - ETNP_2_60 (SPAdes) (version 2) | ecosystem: Environmental > Aquatic > Marine > Oceanic | place: Pacific Ocean | collected 2013-06-22
TTATCCATCTAATTATTTGAAAAGCTTCTGCATATTGCGTGTTACTCTGAGTACCTCTTAATTGAGCCATAGATTTTAAAGTTTCTGGACTTCTAAAACTTCTAACTTGAGTTTCCATTAATTTATATGCATCAATTTTTCGTTCTATATTTATCGGGACAAAAAAGTTTGGTTTGATTGCTGAATTTATGTCATGTGAATAATCCCATAAAAATACATGAGGTTGTTCATATACTAAAACTTTCTTTACGAAAAAATTTATGTCATGTGGTCTTAATGCAGTCAATATAGCTTCATATACTATTCTATGATCTTGATTATATGATGGATGTGGAATATATATTTCATCTGGCTGATATTCATTTATTATTGATTCAAATAAAGGTATTAAATTTTGTAATTTATATGAATTAATTTTTTGATCTAAACTTTTAAAAGTATGTCCTAAAAATTTAGAAACTTTTCTTGCTTCATCTAATCGTATTTCTGTCGTCGGACGATTACTTATATGATTCTCATCATGTCCACAATATAATACAAAGGTATCTTTATCCATTATTCCGCCACAGCCTAATATGTCATCATCTATATGCGGTGCTATTATTAATTTTTTCATTTTAAATTTGCTAATATATTTACTATTCGTTTTGCTGTTTTACCATCTCCTAACCAAGTTAGATCTGGCTTTAAAGTGTTATTCCACCATTTTTCTAAAAATAAATGAGATGCGTCCCATGAAATATCTTCTTCATCAGTATTTAACATTACAGAACAATTATATTTTATTGATTGTGGTCTTTCTGTAAATCTACGTGGTGCTACAACAGGAGTATTAAGTAATGCAGGTTCTTCATGTGCTGTCCCAGAATCAGATATTAAAAATTTACAATGATACTGCGCTTCCATATAATCATTATATCCCATTAAATCTATAACTTCTATATCTCCTAAATCTATACCAAATTTTTCAATTGCTCTGAATGTTCTTCCGAATCGTAACATTTTAGCTGGTAGACCATATTTTTTAATACATTGATTTACATACTTAATTATGTTACGTAATTTATGTTCTATAGGAGGCATTGAACCATAACCTATATTTTCTGATCTATGAATATCTACCAATATAAAATCTTCTCGTTTAGGTATATTTTTAAATTTATCAATGAATGGTTGACATACTTCAACAATTGTATTTCCAACTACATGTATACGATCAGCTGAAATATTTTCACGTAACATATTATCTCTATTATCATTATGATAAGCAAACAATACATTTGAAACATGATTACAAGCTATTCTATTTATTTCTTCCGGCATCCATTCGTCTCCATTACGCATACCTGCTTCAATATGTGCTATTTTCCAGCCATCTCTTTTAATTGATAAACACAGACTTACTGTATTTGCGTCGCCTAAAAACATTACATAATCAGGTTTTATTTTTCTTATAAGTTCAACTGCCTTAATCGATGCTTCGCCTGATACATGATAATGATCTTTACCAATGCCTCCCACTTCTAAATTATAATCCGGACGTCTTATATTTAAATCTTCGAAAAATACATCTGATAATAATTTATCAAAATGTTGTCCTGTATGTATCATTATATGTTCTATATCCGGGTGATTATCTAACTCTTTGAATACTTTAGACATCCGGATAAAATCTGGTCTAATACCTGTTATTGTAACTATTTTCATTTATTGTTTCCTTTTATATACTGAATTTATATCATTACTATATATTTCTTCATAATTATTTGATATAAAATAATCATCTATGATAGAAAATCTTTTTTTACCGCTTTCTAAAATATCTCCCAATGAATCATGTTTATTACATTCTATTACAACTAACCGCGGCATCCATTCCTGTATAGTGAATTTACTTAAAACCGATGTTTCATGTCCTTCCACATCAACAGATAAAACATCAAAATATTTTGCAATGTTTTCTTCATGCAAAATTGAATCCAAAGTTTTAACTTCTACTTCTAATTTGTTAGTAGAAGGATAAACATGAGTCGCATAATAATTATTTAAAGTACTTACATTTCCTCTATATGTATCGTCTATATAAATTATATCTTTACCATTTTTATTACTAGCAGCGCATTCTAAAATTTTAATTTTATCATAATTTTGCATACTATTTTTTAATTGCTCTATCTTTGCAGGATTTGGCTCTATTTGTAATCCGGACCAATTGGCCTGAACTAAAGGATAACAAACATCGTAGCTTACTCCATCATGAGCTCCGACATTAACAAATACCCCATCTTCTTTATATCCAAAAGTATCCATGTAGATATCTATTATACCCGGTGTCTGATTTTTAATTGGCTGATTATATCTTTTCATTATTTTATTTCTTTTACAAATTCATGTATCCAATCTTTGATATTAATAGTTGGTTTCCAATTTAATATAATTTTGGCATTAGTAATATCAGCTAACATATGTCTAGTTTCTTGTCTATTACCTATATATTTTTTATCACCTCCCCAATATTCAGCTAAATCATTTATTGTTACACTATTACCACTACCTATATTAATAGCTTCACCCTTTTCTATATTATTATTATTAGCTGCTAACCAATTAGCATGAGCAACATCTCCGGCATATACAAAATCTCTACTTTGATTCCCGTCATTAGTAATAGTCAAAGGTTGATTATTAATCGTACATTCTTCCCATATAGGAATAATTAATCTATATGCGCCTGAAGCATCGTTTGACATACGTTCTCCAAACACATTGAAATATCTTAAACATGCAGACTTAAGTCCGTAAGCTTCATAGAATACTCTACAATATTGTTCTCCTATTAATTTTTGTAATCCATATGGCGATTGAGGATTAAATTCATTTGTTTCTTTAGTAGGCAATTTTTTTGTATCGCCATATGCTGCACTACTAGCACTATAAATTACTTTTTTAATTTTCGCATCTCTGCATGCCATCAATAGTTTTAAAGTGCCATCAACATTGATATTATTATATTTTAATGGATTTTCAATTGATGGGATAATTTGAATGAATGCTGCCATATGAAAAACATATTCATATTCTTTTAATATATTTGTTAATTCGTCGACGTCACATGTATGTAATGATAATTGTTTAAACTTTACATTTTTAGGTATATTGGATAATTTACCAGAACTTAAATTATCTATTACTAAAACTTCGACATTCTGTTTCAATAAATATCTTACCATATGTGAGCCTATAAATCCTGCTCCTCCCGTTACTACTGCTCTCTTCATTGTACTATAACTCCTTCTTTGTTAATATAATTTAAATCAATCAATTCTTGTATAACTTTTGAATCCAATCTACCGGATTCATTTAAAAAATTAAAATCTATTGGTTTATGTATCTGACCTTTTCGTATTGCACTCGGTGCACTTCGTATAATACCTTGACCATTTGTACTTATTAATCGTTTATTATCATACATAGCTTTTTGACATCCTTGGATTTCAACTTGCCATGGAGTTAAGTTATCAGGTAAAAAATTTAAAAAGTAATCGCGTCTCCATATACCCCATATAACAGAACATCTGCATGGAGAATTTTGAGTTAATTCTATAAAATCATTATCTAAAACTTTATAATTTCCGTTAAATTTTGTCGCTCTAGTCAATCCTATAAAATCTACATTAGGAATATATTTAATTACATTTTTATATAAATTAGTGTTAACAAAATCATAAATTAATAAATCCTCTGGCGTAAATATAATATATTCGTCATCAATTGATCTCATAAATTTTGCTATATCTGTAGACCATTGAGATACATTATGTTGAGTAGGTGCCATTGAAACAAAAGAAAAATTATCTGGTAAATTTTTTTCGTATTGTTCGTACCCTAATATTGTAACTTTTATATTACTATCCCAAAATTTATTGAATAGATATGCAAATATAGGTATTAAAGGATAATACGATTTGCAAGTTGAAACATATACATTTAATTTGTTATCTGTCATTATTTTCTTAATATTATATTATAGTCTCTAAAGTATAAGTAATCGATATTAGTTCTTAAAAAACAATCGATTGCATTTTCTGGCGTTTCTACTATTGGTTCTCTATCATTAAAACTAGTATTTAACAAAATAGGCACATTTGTTTTTTTCATAAACTTTTTAATAAAATTATAATACCAAAAATTATCATTTTGTGTCACGGTTTGTAATCTAGCCGATCCATCAAAATGTACTACTGCAGGTACTAATGATTGTTTATCTTTTTTAAATTTACTAACAAATCCCATATATGGACTATTTACATCATCTTCGAACCAATTAGTTACTTCTTCTCTTAATATCGAAGGAGCAAACGGTCTAAACCATTGCCTATGTTTAACCTTATCATTGATCAAATCTTTCATCTTGTCACTTCGAGGATCAGCTAATATACTTCTATTTCCTAATGCTCTTCTTCCTGATTCAGAACCTCCGCCAAATACTGATATAATGTTTTGATCGTTTAATAAATCGATAACCTGATCATCTGTAACATTTTGACCAATTAAATTATTTTTTTGAATTGCATTTAATACGTCTTGTTTAGAATACGTTGTTCCTAAATAAGGCGTAGCATTATCGTTCCATGTAATTCTAGGATTATCCATAATATGATGCCATATATATCTTGGTCCGCCTAATGCTATACCTGCATCATATGGTACAGGATCTATGTAAATGTTATTTAAGCTTGGAAACCATTGACGAATCTTTCCTGTCATGACACTATTCAATGCTACTCCGCCAGAAAGACATAAATTAGTATTTGGATATTTTTTTAAATAAAATGATAATTTTTCTCGAATAACATTTTCTGTATATTCTTGTAATGTAGCAGCTATATCAAATTGATTCTGTTCTGATTCTTTTGCCGCATTATATAAAAATCGTTTATCATGAAACTTATGTTTAAATTTTTGACTATCTCCTAATGCCGCCATACCCATAACTGTTCCTGCTTGAGAACCTTTTGCTCCTGTAGTTCCGGACAATCCAAAAATTTCTGTTGTATACTTATCCCACAGTACTCCTAAATTAAGTTGGTCGATAGGCATTATATCTATTTCATGAATTTTATTATTTGTACCTTGCCATACAGTGAATGCTGTAACTATACGATGCCCATGTTTATTAAAATCTTCGCCTCCGCCATCTATTGTAACTATTAACGCATCATTAAAATTACTAGAAAAAAACGCATTAGCTGCATGACATTGATGATGTCCTGGCCTATTGTCATGATTAGGCCAAAATTGTCCGTTATTAGAATTTACTATAGAGTTAATTTTTTTATATGATTCTGGAAATCGATTAGCTAATCCTCCTCGCCAGTTATTAACACAATATGATGCATGTTTTATATCATTTACGTCATGATATGTGTCAAATAAAAATTGAAAAGCATCCCCAATTTGTCCCTTTTTTCTGCTAAATCTTTCTAACTCATTATGTATAATTGGTACGCCATTTTCAAATACTGCATACGCTACATCATGTCCAGAACATACTCCTACTAATTTCATAAATTTCCTTTTTTTATTCTGTTATGATATGATCTTGTATTACGGCCAACATATGGATCAAATACACTGCCGACATCTAAATATGTATTTGTCTTATCTAAATTCCAGGCCTGGTGTATAAAGACATTTGTTGCCATGCCAGCGGAAAAACAATAAATTTTATGTTCATTATCAAACGTACTTGTTAATGCATTCATTAAATCTTCTTTTTGTAGCCATATATTATTATATGGTATTTCTATTAAAACATCAATAAAAGATAACTTTTCAAAAGAGTCATTACCGATATATATAACCTTTTTATCTTTCAGACAATCTATTAACGGTTGTAATTCTCCTTTTTCACTTGCTCTATGCATAACATCAGCATCTCCCCAATCTTGATCAAACTTCGCTGCTTGTTGCGCAGACCATTGTATCAGTGTCTGTGTACCTAAATAATAATCTTGCTTTGTTGACACTATATCTAACAAGGCATCGCCTAAATCTTCATAGTATATATTGCCATCACAATTTTGTCCAGAGTGTTTAAATACATTATACCACTCACCATCGCCCCATCTAGAAAATGCAAATGGAATATTATTATTTATTTTATTTGTTATATCAGATATTTGATTTATCATATTCTTTTGTTATCCTTATTACGTGCATCTCTCCATGATCCCTTTTCGCTTTTAGATGATACAAGTTTATGGTCGACCCAACTCGTACCAACGACCATACAATGAGTACCTTGTTCAGCCCATTCTTGTAAATTACCTTCTTGGCCGCCCCATTTTCCATCACCACCATTATATTTATTATCAACTCGAAACAAATCTCCATCTTCTGTACAATGTGATATAAAAAATTCTTTCGAAAATAAAACAACTATAGGACTAACATGTTCGCCCCATCTTACTCCTGATGTTCGATAAATTCTTCCAGTAACACTATTTGCTAACTGATGCATCGGATGTGCTATATTTGCTGCAACTGGTACATATATGGAGTTTTCAGAATAGTTATGATTAACAGCATACTCAATTAAATTATTTATACTATCATCAAAAATTATATCTTCGCCTGCTAATATTACATAATCACATCCATCATCTATTGCTTGTTTAATACTTAAATTCCATGCGCCTGTCAATCCTTTATCATATTGATCTTCGACATAAGTATATTTCATATTTTCTGTTGATATATCTATTATATCTTTAAATGAATCGCGAGGTATAGATTGATTATCTACTATGTATGAAGAAAAATCATAATCACAGCTGTTATAAAAACTTGCTATACTATTTTGAGCTATTTCTTTTAATCTTTCAGATCTATTCTCTGAAAAATGAAATGTAACTGCATAACCTATTTTCATTTTATAATCTCCATAAATTCTTCTACTGTTATTTCATTTAATAATTGTTTACGATTATTATTCAAATAATCCCATGATGATTCCAATTCATCAATATATAAACTTTGTGATCCTCTACGAATTATACCAGGACCTAAATCAATATTCAAAGCATACATTTCTAAATCCTCACGTGATGTTCGTAATTGAGCCCATGCCTCCCAACTATTATGACAATATCTGGGGTTTAAATGGCCTTTTTCGGGAGGATTTATATCATGACATACTATAGTTCCACCCTCTTTTAAATGCTCGAGACTATTTTCAATATCTCTAAGTACTTGATTCTTCTCATGTCCGCCATCTACATAAATTATATCATACATTTGATCTGCAGGTATAGTCTTAAAAAATTCATCTGATGTCATCACGTAATTATTTTCGCCTGAGTTTATATCTACTCCATCTTTATGATTACATTTTATGTAATTCAATGATCCCCATCGTACTCCAATTTCTAGAAATCTAGAATAGTTCTTAGTTTCTATTAAGTAATTTATTATATCCTGAGAGGTATTCATTTTGATTTCCAAAAATTGATCACATCTAATATTATTTCATCGACAGTTTTTGTCACTTTCCAATCTAATTCAGATTGTATCTTTTTAGGATCTGGAATTTTATCCCATGCTTCTGCATATAAAGGACCATAAATTGTTTTCGGATCTATATGAGTTATTTTAGATGTTGAATTAGTTAACTCTTTAACTCTTTGTGCTAAATAATTAATAGTTACTTTATTAGCAGGATTACCTATATTCCAAATATCATTCTTATCATGTAATGAAGTAAGATATATTCCATCGATAATATCTTTCACATATGTAAATGCTCTAACTTGTTCTCCATCGCCGAAAACAGTTATATCATCGCCTGCTAATGCTTGATTAACAAATCGAGGTAAAACAAATCCTGCGTCAGGTAATTGTTTTGCACCACTAATATTAAATGGTCTTATGATTTGATATTTTAAATCCGTGACCTTCGCTGTATTACTAATAACAATCTCACATAATAATTTAGCCATTGAATATTCGTTACGTACTTTAAAGTCACCTACTAATAATTTATCCTCATGTTCTTGTAACATGACAGCCTTATCTCTATATCCATATATTTCTGATGTACTAACGAATATTAATGGACAATCGAAAAGTTGTGCGCCCTGAATAGCCCAATAAATATCATCTAAAATATATCTAGCCATTTTACCAGAATGTTTTAATATACCTGCAGGACCTACAGGACTAGCTAAATGAATAATCATATCAAATGCATCTGCTTTATCCCATTCATAATCTAAAATATCTTTAACGATAACATTACACCCATTACATATAGGATCATCTGGCTCTATAGTATTAGTCGATAAATTATCTATAATAGTTATATCACAAGATTGTTCTTTATATTTTTCTATAGTATATGCTCCTAAGAATCCCAAACCTCCTGTAATTAAAATTTTTTTATCTTTCATGTTTTTTCCTTTTTTATTTTTCGTAATCTGCTAATTTTAAATATAATTTTTTTCCATCACCACATACTATAAAGGCATTAGGATATGGATCTTGCAAACATCTAATCTTATTATATAATTGTTTTGCATTATTTGTTTTTATATCATCAATTGATATTTCACTTTGCTCCGGAGTTCTACGTTTAAAGTATGTAACCTGAGTTTCGTCTTGTATACGTTCATTATAATTACCATTTAATATATCAAAAATTCCTGAGAAAGTCAAAGCTTTTATTCGCAAATTGATATCATTTAAGTTATTTTTTAATGAAAATGATTTTTGCCATAATATATTACCCGCATCTAATTTTTCGGTCATTCTAAAAAACGTTACTGCACTTATAGTCTCTCCATTAACAATTTGATTTTGTAAAGGACTACCTCCCCTATATTTAGGTAATGGCGAAGGATGCATACATATACAATTAAATTTATTAACGATTTCATCTGAAATAATCCAACTCCATCCTATAAAGAAAAAAGTATCATTATCATCAAACAAATCTATTTTTTCTTCAAAGTCTTTTTGAGACTTAATTGATTTGATATTTTCAAAAGTATCATTTAAATCATTAAAGATTTCTATTGCCCAATCGCGATATGCACATATCCAAATTTTCATATTATTTATTATAAAGATTTAAAATTTTTTGTTTAACATTTTTTACGCCATAGATTTGCTCAACTTTTGTAAATGCCTTTTGAATTACATTGATATGATATTCTGTATCATTCATTGTTTTAACGAATTCATCTTCTAGTTTATCAAAATCATTATCACAGCTAGCTGGAAATAAATGATGGTTGGAATCGCCTTTTGATCCAAAAGCAAGAACTCCTAATATTGCCGCCTGGATACCAGATTGACCAGCAGTTCTAGTTGCATCTAGATTAAATATATACGTACAATTAGATGTCTCTTCCATATAATCATGCCAGCTATCTGTCATTACTCTTCTGACGGATAAATTATATTTTTTTGACATATAATTAGTAAATTCTTCAGTTTCAGCTCTTCGAAGATGAGGCATTGTCGGTGATACATAAGAAAATACATCATATTTACGATCTTGTTTATAAAACTTTTCATACAAATAATCTGTATCATATGGCTGCGGTAACCATATTGCATCTCTACCTGTAATATTTTTAAACTGTGATGTTGTGAATCCTGGTTGATTTTCTATATCTAATTCAAATGGAAAAATAATATCATCGCATTCTGCTAATACATTACATCTTGTTATTTCATCTAATACCGGCCATTGTTCTTTTAAAACTGAAAATATTTTTGCATTTGGATATTTTGATCTAATTTTGTGAATACTAAACTCTTCAGGCCACCTTTCTCTAACTAAAAATATTATATCAAAATCAATATTAGGAAGTTTTGTTTTTTTCAAGTTAATAAAATATCCATGTTCGCCAAATAAAAACGGATATTGAAATATACCCATATGTGTTTCATTACCAATAGAATGTTTAGTTGTATATGGAATATCGGTATCTAATAGATATGATTTATTATCTATAATCCTAAATGATTCTTGTGCTGACTTATCTATAAATAATCCAAATTTCATATCGTATCATATAATTTATTTTGTATCTCTTGTCTTTTTATATCTTTAGGATGCCATAAACAAAATTCTTCATTAGCAGGCAATTTACCATATTGTTTAAACCCAACTAATTGTTCATGTACTGGTTTTGTCCATTTAATATGTCTTTCATTTTTATACAATCTCATTTGATAGTCTGGAAAATTTATCCATCCCTTATCATTTGCATTCCATCCCCACATTGACATATGCTGTCCAGTAATACCATCGACTTGATTAATTCTTGGTACCCAAAATGCTTCTACCTCTGGATTATTTTTTATGATAGTAGGTAACATATCCATCAAATATTCATCTGGATATTCATCTGCATCTATCAAAAATATCCAATCTTTTGAACATTGTTCAGATAAATAATTTTTATGTTTCGCAAAATTTTTCTTTAATGGATGAGAACACAAAACTATATAATGATTATCTTTATGTGATAAAACGAAATCTTCAACATAATCTCTAACCTCTTTAGTAGCATTCTGTGAATCTAACATCACTACTATCTCATCTTCTGCTGATTTATATTTTATTAAATATGTCAGTAAACGTTCTATCTCATCACGTTCATTATGAACTAATGTTGCATAACTTATCATACAGTTACCTTTTTTAGTTTTGGTAATTTTAATTTAGGAGCATTATCAGCTTTCTTTAGTTTTGGTAATTTTAATTTTGTTTCCTGTGGAACTCCCTCTAATCCTTTATCGATTATTTTAACAAATAATTCAGACATTTTATCTAAACTAAAATTTTCTCTACTAAATCTTGCTTGTGTCTTTGCTCCAGGTATATATTTTTTATAATTTTCTGTTACTTCTTTAAGGGCTCCATAAGCATAATTATAGTCAACTGTAAACCATTTGGATCCTTCTATTAAGAACTTATCTGCAGCTGATTTATGAATATCTGTTAATTTGCCTTGCAATAAAATAGAATGTTTTAAGAAATCTAAATGTCCAGACCAATTACTTGCTAATACCGGTTTACCTGTTAATGAAAATTCTAATAAAGGTCTCCCAAAACCTTCTCCTTTGGTAAATGATATCATTGCTTTTATTTTAGGATGATTATATAACGAATTCATTTCTGCATCTGTTAAATCTCCATGCAACAAATATATTTCTGGAATTTTATTTCCATATGGTTTAATAATTTCTTGTATCTTCATCATTATAGCATCTCTATCAATAATAGAAAATGTTGCACTACTTGTTTTTAGAATTAATGCTGGTCTATTTCTACTGGCTTTATTTTTAAATGCCTCGCAGAACGTTTTAATCATCATACCTACATCTTTTCTATCTTGACCTATATTACCTTTCAGCCAATGTCCTACAAATAAATAACAAAAAGGATTTTTTATTTCTTTTAGTTCATTAATTACTGTTGGATGTATATCATTAGTTTTATTATATACATTAAGATCAGCTCCTTCGAATAATACTTCCATTGGAGTAGTTAATTTAAGTTCTCCAGTTTTTTGTTTCGTATTTTGATCAACTCTGTCATACACAGTATCGATAAATCCTTTTTTAGAGTGTTCTGATGTAGTTATAACTAAATCCATCCTATTACATCCTTCGATAAATTCATGGGATACTTGAGTAGTTTCAATGCCTGCTGTAACTCCAATACTATATTTACCAATCTTCATAGTAGTTTTACCATCCGGAGCTAATCCGAATTCATTTGGTACTGACACTTGTATAAATACATCCGGCTGTCTTGTTATATTTTCTCTAGCTATTCTTTGCATAATTGCTTCATGGTCAGCATTACCTG
>Ga0209232_1001620_pt1 | contig 11881 bp, 9 predicted proteins | sample ETNvirenome_2_60_FD_184066 | JGI IMG/M metagenome (GOLD analysis project Ga0209232, IMG submission 184066) | Marine viral communities from the Pacific Ocean - ETNP_2_60 (SPAdes) (version 2) | ecosystem: Environmental > Aquatic > Marine > Oceanic | place: Pacific Ocean | collected 2013-06-22
GCTCCAATTACTATTAAACTAAGAAGAATTTGGTACATAAGGATGAACGAACCCGTTCCGAGTCGGCTTACTTGCGTCCGATGATATAAGCATCACAATCATCTGACACCTTAGTTCTCAAGTAATCTATAAGATACTCGTGAGCATCAGAGTTAAGATTCTTATCACTAAGTATCTCAATTCTGTTTTGATTCCATTCCGAACAAGACATTTCCCAGTGGGAAGCATTATGTTCAGTGAGAAGTGATGCCAGTAGTGTGAGTTCTATCATCTGGATGAACGTAAAGGTATGTTAGCATACCCACACTATATAGTCAAGAAGTTTTGTAATTTCTGTTACAATTTTATATTATCTTCTCTTTTTCTTTTCCTTTGGTTTCTGATACATCCACAATGCAGGTTTAATATTTCCTTTTCCATAATCAATATTTATCAGTTGACTTTTAAATTTATCATAATACATATCAAACAAAGTAACTTTTGTACCTCGACTTAAATCAAAGAAAGTTTCATCATCTATTTTATATTCTACAATGTAAGAATCAGATGGAAATTGTGTGCTATTTAATTGATCTTTTTTTGCTCTCTCTACTAATATTTCACATCCATATTTTTGCTTTAGTCCATCTTTTTCTTGAGAAGTCCAAACAGTTTTAGTCAAGATCTACCTCCCCATTTAATATCAGGATATGCCTCCGCAACTATATCTTTTGTAATTTTATAAGAATCACCTAATTTTTTGTCTTTACATAATATTACAATTTCTGCCTCTAAAGGATGTAAACCCTCCAATATATTAATAAACATACTTTCTCTACGAAGATTATTTAAACCATTATCACCACCCTTTACAAAACGATAAAAATGTTTTGATTCTCTTCGAATTGTGGTGTGTCCCTGTCCATCACTAACTCCTAATGAAAAATTACCTTTGGCATGCATGGATCTAACTTCTTCAGAAATTTTACCACTTACACCTCCAGAATAAGCATTTTGATCATCGTATCCAGTATATGGAACTTCGCCAGGTGGAAGAACACTTATCACACTCTCATCAAAATTCCAAATCAAAATTGTTTTCAAAGAAATCTCTTCATATTTTTTAAGAACTTCAATCTTTTTTGCCTTAGTTCTTTGTTTTGATATTAAATTTAATATCTCAAACATAAAAGGATTTCTCGGCAAGTCTAAACTGACTGGTTTTTTGACTGTAAGAGTTCTTGCCTTTTTCGGTTTACTAGTCGTCGTCTTCTTCGTTGTTGTCATAATTTTCAAATCTAAATGCGACAATATCATCAGGAACTAAGTTCCCATTTTCATCAAACATTTCTGGATGAGGTCTTGGTATCTCTTGATAATTCATCATGTAGTCTCTGATTAACCAACCAGTCACAGCACCAACAGAAAATAGTAAGAATGCTATCGGAAGTGTAACGATTGTAATAAGTTCTGTACTCACAGTAACACCTCCTTTCTTTGGTTTTTTAAGTATGAGCTCAACACCACGATTGACCTTGAGATCGTTTCTATTTATCTCAGACGTTGATAACTTTTTTTTCTCTGAGGAACTTGATTGAGTCAATACAACCTCCTAGTTTTTGACCATCAACTACGACTTGTGGAAAAGTAGTTCCCTCTCCAAATTCATCGTAGAATGATTTTTTATCAAAATGTTCATCTAAATTATACACCACATACTTAAGTTTTGTCAAGGTCAAAACTTTTTTTATCTTTTCACAATATGGACATCCCTTTTTTGAATAGACTGCAAAGTTCATATGCTTCCTAAAATTATATTTATTATTACGATTATATCATAAAAAATTATGATATGAATGTAGAAAATTTAGTAATTTATGTCATATTCAAAAATATCATCAGAACCAGTTCCTATAAACTGAAGTTTATATCCACCACCAGATTTACTATGAGAGTTAACTAAACGAAGTGCTTGTGGATAATTTTCAAGAAATGTTATATCGAAAACACTTACATATGTTAATGTACTAGTGGCGTCAAATGGTATTTCAACAGTATAATAATAAAGTGTGTCACTATTACCACCTGTAACAAATATACCTTTTCCATCAGGTGTCCAATCAAAAGCTCTAGGAAGGGAGTCTACAATATTTATAGTAGATGAATTACCCTCATAAACGGCAGCCAATGATCCTCTTCCCAGAGCATATGGTGTATGTAAAGCCCATTGATATATTCTGTCATCAGCTCCATCCATGATATAAACTCTAGTCCCATCAGAATTAAATCTTATTGCAAAGGGATAGTCACTTCCTTCTGTTTTAGTATTAAGACAACCATCAGCAAGACCTCTTACATCATATGGTATTACTAATGGTACGGATACTGCTTTATCAAACGAGCTGCTGTATCTATCCAAAATTGTAATTGAGGTTCCATCACCATTAAATCTACATCCAGCTGGAGTAAGAAAATGATTCCTTACAGGAGTGGCGGCGACGGAACTATTTTCTGTTGCAGTCAGGTCATGCGATTGTGTTAAAGAAATTGTTGATGCATCAAATGGAGTGCTCAGAGTATATCCTCTTAGAGTATCATTGTACCAATCGACTACCGCCATAAATGTACCATCAGGACTAAAATCAAAAGATCGTGGGTTGTTCGTTCCTGTTGCTGTAGCTGTAACATAGGTAACAGTTGATGATAAATCAAATCCAGTGCTTAAAGTCCATTCATTGATATCATTACCAGCATCTCCAAGAACAAACATCCTTGTTCCATCCGCATTAAATGCAACATCAGTTGGACTAGTCTCGTATGAAGAGACTGAAAAATTTGTTCCCTCAGTTATTGTTCCAGTTGTTACATCATATGCATTTGATACACTATACTCAACTACTGCATCTAAATTTAGGTCTACGACAAAAAACTTAGTTCCATCATTATTCCACCTCATAGCCATTGGTGCAGTGAGACCGTCACCACCGACAGAGTAATAACCATCATATGCTGAATTAGCGTGTGCATCTCCAATTTTATATGGCGTTGATAATGTGAATTGTTGGATATAATCATCAACTGTTCCAACCAAATACATCTTCGTACCATCACCATTAAATTCCATTGATTGTACTCCACCATCTAGACTACCTAGACTATAAATATTATCTAAAAACATATTAAATTGATTGTATCCATAAGCAAAAGTGGTTCGACTTGTAGCTTCAGTCATGTTACCATCTGTCATATAATATGGAACAGTTGTTGAAAACATGAATATACCGTCTCTGTCTGCACCACCTCCATAAAAATATTTCCCATCAGGACTCACTTCAAAAGCATAAGTACTACTATCATAAGTTAAAATATTGAAACTTTCTACTTGAGTTTTACCAGTATTAGTAAATGGTACAGTAACAGTATAATGTACTATATAATCTCCAGCATTTGCAACGTATAAATGATATCCGTCTTTAGACCAAGCAAAATCATATGGTGCAGTATTGACATTAGGTACTAAATTTGTAGCCATAAGATTTAGTCCATCTAGACCGTTATTTGAAATATTAGCAATTCTTACATTATCATTACTGTCATACATTCCCGAAGTTCTTAAATGAACTTTTGCCTCTCCAGATATGAGTCCTCTTGATACAGACATTATGATATATCCTCATAACCAACAACGATGTTGAGATCATTCGCAGCACCTGCAATTACTCTTAACTGATCTCCTTCTTCCAAGTAAAAGTATGAATCTTTTTGAGAAATTATTTGAGTTGCTTTTATAGGAACAGAAATTGCTGATGCAATATAAAAGTCAGTGGATCCATCATATACAGAGACACTTACATCTACAGGGTTTACTGGATCAATATTTGCTGCAAATATTGAATTTATTTTTAATACTTTACCACTAGAACCAGCATTAGTAATGATGCCAACAGCTGCTGTAGTTGTTATTCCTGTCCTTGCAGTTTTTCCAGTGATAGTTGTTGGACTTTTTAAATTTGGTGCCGCCATGTTTTTATCTCCTTATTTCTATTTAGAATATCATTCCCATGATTACTGAATCTGGACCTGAACCTCCTCCTCCACCACCACCTGAAGCAACTAAATCAATAGTTCCATCTGAATCTTGATAGGTTGCTGTAATATTTGTTTCAGTGTTTCCTGAGAACATCGCTCCAACAATATCCTGAACTTGTTCTGTGGTAACACCCACCGTTACTGAATCTGCTGAATTATCTGTGGTTATTGTTACATTAGAACCAGCAACTAATGTTAATGTATCTGTTGCACTATCTGCAACTACATCATCTTGACCAGAAACCGCTATTGTTTTGAAGACATCTTGAGAAGCACCACCAGCGATTGTAATAGTTTTTACTGCACCAGTACCAGTTGCCGAAACACCCGAACCTTCAAAGTTAAGTGTTGTAGCAGTTGTGGATAAAGCAGAACCTTCATCTTGAACTGTTACACCTCCACCGCCACCACCAATCGTATTTCCATTAGCATCTTTAAATGATGTTGCAGTTAGGATTCCCGTTACGACAACTCCAGTGCTTGTGGTTTGAAGTCTTGTGGTTCCATTCTGCTTTAATACAACATATCCTGCTGCTCCCTGTTTAATGACTGCATTATTTTCACTAAAAGTAGCATTACCTATTACTATTTGATCTCCACCTAATCGTAGAGATCCTCTTCCTTCGTCAGTTATTTCCGCATTACTACCATCGTGCTTGATACGCAAATCATCTTGCGAACCCAATAATATACTCTTATTATCAGAATCTGTTAAATTAATTCCATTGTTTGCATTAATAACTGAAGTAAAGGTAGAAACACCTACGTGGTAAAGTCCCTCTGAATTTGTAACAACAGCGTTACCCATATAACCATGAGCAGTGCACTGATAATATAAAACACTTGGAGTTGACTCACTAACTGTTATCTCAGTATATGTGTTTTGGAAATCTACACCTGATGTATATAATGTTGTTTTATCTGCTTGGTGGTAGAATTTGAGTGGATGACTTCCAGTATTATCATGTGTAAATCTATATGTTCTACCTGGTGTTAGAGTAAGAACAGGAGACTCAATACCATCAATATAATAAGCATTTGAACTGGAACTACCACCAGCAGGATATCTGTGATTTACTTTAGCTGCAACAGTGACAGTATAGGTGACTGTGCCACCATAAGGTGCCACTAGAGAATCAAGCATACTAATAGATCCTCGAACATCTAGCTCCGTTTTAGGATCATCAGTTCCGATACCGATATTACCATCTGCTTTTATATTAAATCTGTGTGTACTATTAACTTGATCATAGATAAAGAAATCTATATTACCATCACTATCTTTATTACTTCCTACAGTATATTTTGTTGAACCAGCACTTTGAAAAGCAATACTCGATTGTCCGTTACTATTTGTATTGTTTAAAACTAATGGTGAATTATCAGTGGATTTTACAGTTATTTGACCATCAGATGCGATACGAAGTCTTTCTGACCAAGTTATAGCACTATCATTTCCTGCTGCTCCAGCATTACGGAATACTAATGTTCCATCTACCTGATAAAGTTGAGAGGTATGATCAGTATTTGTATACTTATAATTACCATCAGTATCAAGATAATTATTAGCACCTATTGCAACAAATGAATCATCAGTAGAACCTGCAATATAACCAGCATCGTGAATTTGTAATGACCTATAAGATGTATTCCATTCTTTTGGAGTTTTTTCTATTCCTATTTGCCCACCTGATGAGATGCGAAGTCTTTCTGCTGCTGCAGTGTGGAACCGCATTGAATCACCATTATGTGCATATTTAATATTTCCTCGATAAGTGGCATCTCCAGTTACTCCATCGGCAAAGAATATATTACTATCACTACTAGTTCCTGCAGCAATAGTAAATCCAGTATGTCCAGCACTATATAATGCTAGTTTTACGGCACCACCATAATTTGTTGGATTATTAGTTCCGATAGCGACTTTACCATCTGATTCAATACGCATTTTTTCATCATCTTTAATATTAACTATAAATGCGGGAGTTGAAGTAACAGAATCATAATCAATATCAAAGTTAAAATTACCGACAGAGGAGTCTGCATTAATTCTGTGATGAGCTCCAGTTCCACTATCACTCATCGTGATTCTTGGTGTTCCAGAGTGTATATGTAACATTGATGTTGGACTTATAGTTCCGACACCAACTTTACCATTGAAATAAGCATCACCATCACCATCGATTTCAAATTTTAATTCATTGGTACTTCCATTATTAGATCTTGCCTGAATTATTGGATTACCTGCAAATGTAGTCTTTCTATAGACTTGAAGATGTGCTACTGGAGATTCAGTTCCGACACCAACTTTACCATTTTCATCAATCTCGACTGCAACAGTGCTTCCATTCCTAAATCTAATGTGATTAGCATGTGATGCGTGACCAGAACCAAATAAATTAATATTACCACCTACATTTGTGTCATTACCACCAGCAATATAAACACCACCACCAGTATCAGATCTGAAAATTGCTCCTACACTTGCCCTTTTAAGAACAATATCTTGATCATCATTAATAGTGAGTGCTTCTGAACCACCAGCACGGAAAATTATACCATTTGTAGATTCTAATGTTCCATCAGTTCCATCAGATGATAAAGTGATTTTATTATTTGTATTAACACTATTTCTTCTTATAGCAAGAACACCACCACCACTAGCATCTATATCTAACGTAGTTCCCGATGCTGGAACAGTTCCGATACCAACTGAACTTCCAGCCGAAACAAGAATACCACTTCTTGCAGTAATAATTCCTAAGGAATCTATATTAGTTACATCTTCGTATGTTAATGTTCCACCAATTCCAACATCACCATTTACATTTAGAGAAGTTAATGTACCTAATGAGGTGATATTAGGTTGAGCAGCAGTTGTCACTGTTCCTGCAGTTGTTGCAGTATCAGCATTACCACTAAATGTTGTGGCACTTACAATTCCTGAATTACCATAAACAGTTACACCAGTTCCAACCTGTAAATCTCCTTGAGGATTATTAGTTCCAATACCAACCTTGCCATCTGCACGGATGGACATTCTTGGTAATTGAGCTGCATTAGTAGATCCAGATTCAGTTGTATAAAACTCTAAACGGCCAGGTGTGCTATTAGCAGCTATTCCAGTTTCTACTTTTGCGACTATCTCTGCTCCATAACCATCAAAATCAGTTCCATCTGAACCATAAAATCTTATCTTTCCATATTCATCGTTAATGTTAAGTATCGTATGATTACCTTGTGTATCATTTCTTGAATGAGCAAGAGCTAATGTTGCTCCAAATACACCAGCTTCAAATCTTTGTTGAGCAATACCTGAAGTTGCGAAATTTGTTCCTGACACTTGAAGTCTAAACCCATAATTAGCATCAATAGCATGAGATGCATTATGACCAATAACCAATCGACCAGCTGTATCGATCTGAAGTCTTTCTGTAGAAATACCGCCAGTAGTTTTGGTAAAAACTTGTAGGACTCCACCACCAGCTGATTCTGATACTTTTATTTTACCCGCTTCAGTAACATTATTTGCTTTAAAATTAATATGAGGATTATTGTTTGTTCTAGTGAAAGAAATACTTGTTGTACCATCTGTAACATCTAATTTTGCTGATGAATTTGTAATTCCGATGCCAACATTACCACCATTAGTTAAAACAAAATCATCAGTAGATCCACCCGTATTGTAAATATGAAGTTTACCATCAGCGTCTTTGTAAATTCTTGCAGAGTTGGCATGAGAACTTGTAAGAGTTATACCATCATTATTGGTATCTCCTTTTTGTCTAATACCAAGTGTGCCACCAGTACTGTCTACTGAAGCAGTAGATCCTACAATTTGTAACTGAGTTGATGGAGTTGTAGTATTGATACCAACTTGACCATCCTTATTGATAGTAAGTCGTTTCTGCATCGAAGTGCTTAAAACTAATTCACCCTCATTAGTTCCTTTATATTCTGCTTGAATTTCTGCTAAGTTTCCAGTTCCTGAATTGGCATTAAAAAATAGACCTGCTTTATTACCAACAGCACCACTTGTATAAAGTGAAATATTACGACCAGAAGTTGAGTTATGAGGTGATACGGTTAAAGTGGATGATGGGGTGGTAGTGAGGTCGGTTCCGATTCCAACTTTTCCATCAGATGTGATGCGAAGTCTTTCTGTCGGAGAATCCGAACCATCATCACTTGTAGAGAATATCAATCTACCAGGCATATCATTTGTGCCTGGTGTTCCATCAACTTCTGCACGAATGGATGCTGCTTTTTCGAGAGTGCTGTTACCCTCTCCCATAAAGAGAACTTCACCTAAAACACTGTTATTTGACACTGCAGTTCCATCGGCAGTTCTTGCAAATATAAATGATGCTCTTCTAGCCGCAGCACCACCACCAGAATTATATCTTAATGATATTGCAGTATCGACATTACTATTTGATTCTACTTGTAGTTTGGGAGTTTGAGTATATCCAGCACCATCAACGTATGATCTCTCAGTGACTGCATTTATTAAAAATTCTCCATCTGGTGTGATACGAGCTCTGTGAGCAGCTGTTTCCCAACCACCATCAGTACCACTAGTGAAAAATCTAATACCACCATTAACAGCTGTTGCTGCAGAAAGATTTAAACTATTGTCATTAGTGCCACCATCAGTATTTCCACACCAAACAGAAGCATTTTCTATCCCTCCATCATTTTTGAAGATAATAAATGGATTGTCTCCCTCGGCATTATTGTCTGCGTCTGCCTCAATATAAACACGACAATCACCAGAATTTCCAGAAGAAATGTGTAATTGACCATCTGGATTATTAGTTCCGATACCAACTGATGACCCTACCCCTGTTACATGAATACTACTTGTGAATGTGGAAACACCAGATACATTTAAATTATCAAGTTCTGTATGACCATCTACATCTATATCTCCACCTATATCTAAAGTATTAAAAACTGATGTGCCCGTGGTGTCAATACCTGCAACATTTCCACCTCCACCAGAAATTGAGGAAGTTGAGATAGTAGTAATTCTACCATTACCATCGACAGTAATTACTGGAGTATTAGTGGAATTACCGTAAGTGCCTGAAGATGCTCCAGTTAGTCCTGTCAAACTTGCACCAGAACCAACAAATGATGCTGCGGTTACAATACCAGTGATTTTTGCATCACCAGTTGCACCACTAAAGGTAGCACCAGTAGTAGAACTTCCAACAATTACATGCTTAGTTTCATTAGCTATTAATATTGGATCATCAGATAAATCAGCATCTAGTCCAATAATAAATCTTTGATTGTTATTAAAACCAGCAGCGAGTCCAGCGTAAATACTACCATGGTTATTTTCAAATCTCATTGCAACATCGGAAGTGCTGCCTCTCTGTAAATGTAATTTGGTGGTTTGAGTAGCACCACTTATTTTTATTCTTCCATTACCTTTAAATTCTGATACATTACTGGTATCTACAACTATTTTATCACTGAATGTAGAAACTTCAGCAACATTAAGAGTATCTAAATCTGTTGTACCGTCTACATCTAATCCACCAGTACCAATATCTGCCTGAGTAGCAGTTACAACACCAACAGCAGATACTCCAGCACCTACATGAATACCTTGTTGTGCAGTGATTATACCAACTGAGTCTATGTTTGTTACGTCTTCGTATGTTAATGTTCCACCAATTCCAACATCACCATTTACATCCAATGAAGAAAGAGTTCCAAGTGATGTGATATTAGGTTGAGCAGCAGTATTAACAGTCCCATCCAAATTACCCTTAAATGTAGTGGCACTTAATATTCCAGTGGATGGATTATATGTAAATCCACTATCAACCTCAAGTTGTTCTGCTGAAGTTGTTCCATCTACGAATACTGGGAATACTGTTTCATCAGTAGTACTATTATTCGTCATGAACGAGAATATTGACAAAGTAGCAGTTGTTGCATTACCACTAAATGTTGTGGCACTTATAATTCCTGCATTACCATCAACAGTTACACCAGTTCCAACATGTAAAGTATCAGTTATGGTAGTAATACCAGAAACTGATAATGCAGTTCCAACTATGTTTCCAAAAGTTACATCACCTGCAATAAATCCTCCAGCAGCATTACGAGTAACTATACTATTTCCGACATTACTATTTGCTGTAGATTTACCATCTAATAAATCTGCATTTAAATTTGTTACCTTTGTTGTGGATGCGACTACGAATGGTGCAGTTCCTGTTGCTACTGTTGATTCGAATGATGTACCAGTAACCACACCAACAGCATAGATATTTTTACTGTTACCATCTAAATCACCACCAAGTTTAGGTGTGGTGTCTCCAACAATTGTAGTCGTGATACCAGTAAGTGAAGTGTAAGGATAGTTAGTCGCATCTTGCAAATCAAAGGCTGGTGTTGCATCGGTAGATCCTAATGATAATGTTATACCACCATAGTTTACTGAACTATTTGATAACTTATCGTTAGCAATAGAACCTGCTAACTGGGTATTGGTGATAGTTCCTGTTAAATTAGTGGTTGCTAGATCACCATCGAAACTGCTGGCAGTTACAATTCCTGATGCATTTATCCGATTAACCTCAAAACCTTGAGAGTGTAAATTTTGTGTAAGAAACTGAATACCTTGTGTGTGACCAAGTGTTAATGCTGTTCCTACATTGACTATATCATTATCTCCATCTAATGTTAGAGAACTTTCCCCAACAGTTAGTATACCAGTAATACGAGCATCTCCACGAACTTCAAGTTTTGCTGATGGATTAGTAGTTCCGATTCCAACATCACCACTTGAATAATTTATTGATGTCCCACCAAAATTCTCTACCCACGGTGTAATATTACTTACTGTCGTTGCTATCCCTACACCACCTGTGTCTCTCTTAGTGAAAAGGGATCCATCGTATGTATTAAGAGCTAATTCTCCTACTTGTAAATCTGTATTCTGTGGTTTCTTACCAGAAACTGCAGATCTTTTAATTCGTATCGGCGTCGCCATTTATTTTATTCGGTATGTACCACAAGAAAACAGTATATACTGCTTTTTATCTATTTATTATGTTAAGTTGTTTCTTCTTGGTTTATACAAAAAAAGATCTTTGCTAACGTCAGGTTTCATCCACTTTTGAATTTTATTATATCTATTCATATTAAAGAAATCTTGATTAAAATACCACTCCTCCCAAGATTCATGTCCTTTTCTTTGATTGCATTTATTACAACAACAGACTACATTTTTTGTAAAGTCTGTGCCTCCCTTGCATCTTGGAACGACATGATCGATTGTCAAATTATTTTTATCCCCACAATAGGCACACTCATTATGCCATTTCTCCTTTATATCCCTCCTCCATAATCTTTTTGCTTCTGCTGAACTGGTTGTCTGTAAATTAAAAACATAAGCTTTCGATGAATGGAGAAGACTCATATAAATTTGTAAGTTAATTTTATTTAGAAAAAGTCTAATAGACAAAAAAAATACCCCGAAATTTTTTTCGGAGTATTTGGAATTAAAAAGTGATTTTGGTTTTAACCAATGCTTGGAGCAGTTAAAGCAACCTCTGTAGTCTCAGCAGATGCTAAGTCTAATGGGAAGTTGTGTGCATTTCTCTCATGCATAACTTCCATTCCTAAGTTTGCTCTGTTAAGAACGTCACCCCATGTAGGAACAATCTTACCGTTTGCATCAACAACTGACTGGTTGAAGTTGAAACCGTTAAGGTTGAATGCCATTGTGCAGATACCCATAGAGGTTAACCATACACATACAACAGGGAAAACTGCTAGGAAGAAGTGA
>Ga0209232_1001621_pt1 | contig 11877 bp, 20 predicted proteins | sample ETNvirenome_2_60_FD_184066 | JGI IMG/M metagenome (GOLD analysis project Ga0209232, IMG submission 184066) | Marine viral communities from the Pacific Ocean - ETNP_2_60 (SPAdes) (version 2) | ecosystem: Environmental > Aquatic > Marine > Oceanic | place: Pacific Ocean | collected 2013-06-22
ATGTCTATGAGTGGGGGTTTGAAGAACTTAAAGAGGAACTACAAAGAAACTTCATTATTCAAAGCGTTACAGGGACTTTTATACAGTTACCTAAGCTAAGAAAAGCGATGAGAGAGGCGAAATGTCAAAAACATCCTTGGTCGCCTGAGCAATTAGAACTACTGGAATCCCGATACGGTAGGCAATTTCTACGTGTAGTTGCTGCTGCTCCTTTTCCTGAGTACTCCAATAACTGTTCTTGGGTGTTGTGGAAGAAGTAATGGTAAAGTTTCTTGAAGAGGAGCTAGAGCGTTATTGCTATTGGCAAGTAGAAAGAGAACAAATCCGTCTTAGAAAGGAAGTACAGAAAAATCCTCCTCCCTGGACAAATGATCCTATTTTACAACAGTTCAAGTTTTGTCAGGTCTTTCGAGAAGACGACAGAACTACTAGGTGGTTTAAAAAGTATATCAGGGAGCCGTTGAAGGATGATCCAAGTGTACTTATGGCTACGGTTATCTTTCGATGGTTTAATCTCATTGACACAGGCAGAACCTTAATAAAGCACAACCTACATCTTGATTGGGATAGAAAAAGAGCTATTGAAGAGATCACTAAGCAACCTAAATGGATTACAGGTGCTTATATTATCAAAACACCCAACGGTATGGATAAGGTTTCGGGTGTGGCTGAGTGTATCTCACACATGTGGAACGATAGAGAAATGCTTGTTAATAAGATCGTTAGCGAAAACATGAACCTAGAGGAGACATGGCAACTTCTTAGAGATTACCCTTACATGGGGCCGTTCATGGCTTACGAAGTAGTGACTGATTTAAGACATACGTACTTGCTAAAGAATGCTAATGATATAGTGACATGGGCTAATGCTGGTCCAGGAGCGATGCGAGGACTCAACCGACTAACTGGTCGTGAGTTAGGTTTTTGTAGACGTAGCCACGATTGGAATAAAGAAATGAATGTTTTGTATAAAACGGTTATACAAAGACTAAACAAATGGATATTAATTAATCGATCTTATGAAATGCGTGAAATAGAGGGAGGGCTTTGTGAGTTTGATAAGTACTCTAGGATAGCTAAGGGAGAAGGACGAACCCGGTCTATCTATAAACATAATGATCTTCCCTTGATAGAGGAGTTATAGGCACTTCTGATGAAAGTAATTAATGCAAGAAATGTGAACGATGCTCTACTGTTTGGTATTGATTTATTTCAATATAAAGGTAATTACAGGGTGCAAAGAAGCCGTAATGGGACTACCTATGAAGCATTAGATCCAGTGACAACTGTCTATAGAAAGCCACTTGAAAGAGTCTGCTTAATAAAACAACGAGACGCTAACCCTTTCTTCCACTTTATAGAGAGTCTCTGGATGCTAGGGGGGCGTAATGACCTAAAACCATTAACCGAATTAGTTAAGTCTATGAGCGATTTCTCAGATGATGGAAAGATTCTATGGGGGGCTTATGGTTGGAGGTGGGACAGCTATTTCTCAAAAGACCAATTAACGATAATTATCAAGATGTTAAAAGAGAACCCTGAAGATAGACGGGCTGTTTTACAAATGTGGGATCCTGTACAAGACCTAAATAAACAAGGAAAAGATGTTCCTTGCAACACTAACATTTATTTTAAAGTACGGGAAGGCAAACTAAACATGACTGTTTGTAATAGGTCTAATGATATGTTGTGGGGAACCTATGGTGCTAATGTAGTCCATATGTCAGTACTACAAGAATACATGGCCTCTTCGATAGGTGTTCCTGTCGGAGTCTATAGACAGGTTAGTGATAGTTTCCACATCTACTTAAATCCTGTTTGGGATAGAGTTAAAAAGATGGAGATAGACGTTTATGCCTTTTCAAAAATGTTTGTAAACCCGTATGACTCTTCTAAATTACGTGGCCATAAACATTTAAAGCTATTTACAAATCCCGAGATTTTGAAATGGGAAACAGAACGGTTCTTCAAGATATTTAACTCAATATCTAGGCATAGGCTTCATTGCTCTGACTTACAAATTACCGATGGATGGGAAAATCCAGCACTTAGAGATATTGGAATACCCATGCTCGGAGCTTATTTTTATTATAAAGAAAAAGACTTTAAAAATTCATACAAGATGCTTGACTTAATTAAAGCACTTGATTGGAAAAGGGCTTGTCTCGATTGGATCCGCAAAAGAGAAAAGTCATTTATTAACAAAGCGGAGAAAGGAGAAATAGATGGCAACTGATTGGGAAAATATGAAAGGAATTGCTCAAAAAGACTTAGAGGCTCTCAGTCGAGCTGAAACATCTTATGGTGATTCTTGGAGGCGTCGTGGGGGTGTTGGAGCCTTTATGATGTTAGCGCGTAAGTTTGATAGAATCGAACACCAGTCTGAAAAACATGGTTGGGACGTGTTTAAAGCAGGTGAAGTCTATAAAGGTGAGGCTGGTCTACTCGATGATATTAGAGACTTGCGTAGGTATCTTCTATTAGTGGAGGACTATATTTTAGCTAACACTAATGACCTTGGTATTGAATATGAATCTGATTCACTTGATGAGGAGAACTGATATGAGTTGGTGGAAAAAGTTTACCGGATACTTTAGTAAAAACAAAAGTGTTCCAAAAATAGAAGTCAACGAAGTGAAGCACCTTAAAAATAAGGATAAAATCCTTAAAGAAGAAACTGAAAAAGCAACAGTTACCTTAAAGCCACTTCACGAGGCCATTGAGCGCGGGGCAGTAGAGACTAAAAAAAGTAAGCCAAAAACTAAGCCCAAGCGAGCTAGAAGTAAGGGAAAATTTGTAGCAGACGATAAATCTACTCCTGATATAAATGAAGCATGGGCAGGGGGCAAAGCGCCTAAGAAGAGGGCTCCGAAAAAACCAAAAAGTAAAGTCACTAGAGTTAAGCGGAGAAGATGATCCTACAGAACTCTCTTTTTGCTCCTAAAAGTTCTTGGTCTGTTCCTGATATTTTTCCTCAGTTTTCTGAGACAGAAACGGTAGCTATAGACTTAGAAACCTATGACCCACACCTAATGACCTGTGGTCCAGGATGGGCTACAGGTCGTGGTCATATTGTGGGAGTTGGAGTAGCTACGGACGATTGGCAAGGCTACTTGCCTATTCGTCACCAAGGGGGAGGCAACTTAGATGAGGGTATAGTCTTACGTTGGCTAACTAATCTATTAAGCTCTACAAAACGACAGGTGATATTTCACAACGCACTCTATGATGTAGGCTGGTTGAGGAGAGAGGGGATTATTGTCAAAGGCAAAATACTTGATACAATCGTTGCTGCTCCTTTGATTAATGAAAACAGATTCTCTTACTCGCTAGATAACCTAGGGGCAGCGTACTGTGACGAAAAGAAGGACGAGTCTTTACTACAGGATGCAGCTTTGGCTTTCGGTATCAACCCTAAGTCAGAAATGTACAAACTACATGCTAAGTATGTTGGTCCTTATGGTGAGCAAGATGCAGCACTCACCTTAAAGCTATGGAATAAACTGAAACTCGAGATAGCTGAACAAGAACTAGAAAGAATACTTGAGATGGAGTCTAAGTTAATACCTCTACTGTTAGAGATGCGATGGAGAGGCGTCAGAGTAGATGAAGAAAAAGCAGAGGTAGTTAGTAAGCACTTGTCTACGGAAGAGCAGAAAATACAAGTAGAGATAAAACGTAAGTATGGCAGTGATGTGAACTTATGGGCTAATGCCTCCCTGGAGAGCATATTCGAGAAGAATAAACTATGGTTTCCACGAACAGAAAAGGGGATGGCTAGTTTTCAGAGAGACTGGTTAGAGGGACATGAACACGAGTTACCTCAACTAATTGTACGAGCAAGAAAGCTTAACAAGGCTAGAACTACGTTCATTGATAAAATGATAATGAACCATGCTTTTAACGGTAGGATACATGCTGAAGCTCATCCTATGCGTAATGACCGTGGAGGAACCGTTAGTGGTCGGTTTAGCTATAGCAATCCCAATCTACAACAAGTTCCTGCACGTGATCCAGAAATAGGTAACTTAATTCGATCTCTATTCATTCCAGAAGAAGGTTGCCAGTGGGGAGTGTTCGATTACTCTCAGCAAGAGCCTAGATTGACAGTTCACTATGCTAGTCAAATGAACCTTACAGGAGCAAAAGAGGCCGTGGAACTCTACACTGAGGATGCAGCTGACTTTCATCAGATAGTGGCTGATATGGCCAATATTCCACGTAAGCAAGCTAAAATGATTAACTTGGGATTAAGCTATGGAATGGGAAAAGAAAAATTAATTAGAGAATTAGGATTAGACGACACACAAGCTGAAAAACTCTTTCAGCAATACCACGCTAAAGTTCCTTTCATTCGAGCTCTACAAGACCAATGTGCAAGAGTAGCTATGGAACGTGGTTACATTAAAACATTCGCTGGCAGACGGTGTCGTTTCGATTTATGGGAAGGACGGTATGAAAGAAATCTACCATTACCTTTAAAAGAAGCAAAAGAAAAATACGGTGATGATCTTAAACGATCTTACACTTACAAAGCCCTCAATCGTTTAATACAAGGTTCCGCTGCAGACATGACCAAGCTCGCGATGATAGGTCTATGGGAGGAGGGGATAGTCCCTCACTTGCAAGTTCATGATGAAGTTGATATTTCAATAGAGAATGGGGAACAAGCCAACACAGTAACAAAAATAATGGAGAACTGTGTCAAGCTTGCAGTTCCACTGTTAGTGGACCAAGAACTAGGAAAGTCATGGGGCGAAATTAAGGAGATAAAGACATGAAAGGTATTTCTCAACAAAAAGCCAAAGAAAACTCTATCAGGTACAGAGCTATCTATGATCAATGGAATAGCTCAGATACCACCTTAAAAAAACTTGGTGAAGAATACGATGTTACAAAGCAGCGTATTTGGCAAATAATTACACGTTGTAAATTGGGTAACGGTGATTACTACTACGGGGTGCAAATAGCCCGTAACAAATGGTCAGAATTTAAGGAGCTCTACTCCGATGTTGACCAAACACAAAGAGCATTTAATGAGTGGTTAAGTGAGAATGAGGTTAAATTGATTTCAAATAACCAAAAAGTTGCTCCACACACCGGATGGGACTGGTGAGCTATAAAAAACGCTTTTTTTCAAAAAATAGGCTTTACTAGGGGCCGCAGGTTAAACGATCAGATAGGGGTTAAGGGCTATGGCTCAGATATATATAAAATCTTTAAGATACGCTAAGGATAGCTTCTACGGGATTTGCTCTATTTTTAGCCCGTTTAAGAAAAAAATCAGTGTGGATTCTAATTGCATTAAAAAATCAAGGTTTGTACAGCTTCATAATATAGATGTTTCTGAAGATCCAGTCAGGCCCGAACTAGATTTAGAATGGCGAAAGTCCTTCGGTAAGAAAATTTTTGGTCTTAAGCATGGTGATGAAATACTAGCCGTTGTTTGTTTAGCGTTTACGAATGATGTGCCGCATACTGTACGTGAACTAGATTTGATGAGTCAAGTTAGTCAGTATAAGAAAAATGCAAATATTGCCATAGCCTACACAGTATGGTCAAAGAAAAAAGGGGCTGGTAAAAAAATAATGGAAGAGGTTCGTGAGTATGCAAAAATAAAGGATTTAAAAAGAGTGGTGACACTTTCTCCTCTTACTCCAACGGCAACTCATTATCACATCAGAAATGAAGCTCGACTTATAGGACTTAATGCCTCTACCCAAAATTTTGAGTACAACTTAAAGAAATAAATGACTAAGTTATCAAATAAAGTTGTTATTTCTTCAATATCTGTTTGTAAAAATTGTGGTGAAGATTTTAAGGGAATACAAGGGCTTGGTCGTAAAAAAATATTTTGTAACGCTATTTGTAGAGAGAAGTATGCAAGGAAAAATCTCAAGAGACTATGTCCCTATTCAAGAGGAGAGACAAAAAGTGAAGCTCCTGGAGCTTGGATTCCGGGAGCATGCACTCTACCGGAACAAGTGTTAGTCCTTCTTGAAACAAAACTAGAAGACTACTCTGCTTACGAAGAAAGCACAAAGCTCAATAAAATCCTAGACAAAGAACTAGGCATTCCAAGACTAGAAGATGGCTCCGATTATAAACGATCAAAATTTAAACGTGAGTATTCAAAAATAAAAGATTTCAGGGGACACCATGGCAAAAGAAAAAAACCTGTGGCTACTTTTAAGAAAAAATCTACCTCAGATACATTTCCAAAGAATTGAAACCGGAATGACAGGAGCAGGAGTTCCTGACGTAAATGGCTGCGGTAAAGGCAAAGAGTTTTGGATAGAACTGAAAGAAATACATGCAGGAAATAAACTTACTCTACGTCCAATGCAAATATCCTGGTTAGCCAAACGAGCCTCACATGGAGGCCAAGTCTTTGTAATGGCTAGAAAAAATAATGAAATCAAACTCTACCATATAGACAGTCTGACTGGGATCAAAGATTTAGTCAAAGAAGGGTATAGCTCGAGATCTCTTTTAACTTTAGAGATTCCTTACGACTGGGGCGCTCTGGCTACTGCTTTACTTTCGTAAGTTTGCTAACTATAATGACCGTAGTAGTAATTTTACTACGATAGAAAGGAGAACTAGATGTCACACGAAGTTGAAACTATGGCGTGGGCTGGAGATGAGCCTTGGCACGGATTAGGTGTCAAAGTTAATTCCAACCTAACACCATTAGAAATGCAGGAGGCGGCACAGTTAGACTGGAGTGTTAGCAAACGCCCCAGTTATACTATAGACGCACCTGAGTGGAGCGAAAATGTGGGTATTATGCAAGCAGAAAATACTTTCCACATTGTTCGTGATTCTGATAACCGAATACTTAGTCACTGCGGTAGAGATTATCTCCCTATCCAAAATGAAGACGTATTCAAATTCTTTAAACGTTTTACCGAGGCAGGCCATATGACTATGGAAACTGCGGGTAGCTTAAAGGATGGTGGAGAAATTTGGGGGTTAGCTAAAATCTCGGAGGATTTCGAGTTAGCGGGTGACGACCAAATTAAAGGTTATCTTTTAATCAACCAACCGCACATTGTTGGTAGGTCTATGACCATTAAACTAACGCCTATACGGGTAGTGTGTAACAACACATTGACTTTTGCGTTACAGCAAGGCGGTACAGCATCTTTTAGGATGCCTCACGTTAGAGAGTTTGGTAGTGATGTTATTGAAGCAGCGGAGGAAGCCTTGGGGTTGTCCTCAGAGAGAATGACTGAGTTTAGAAACGCTGCAACTTTATTATCTAAAGCAAAAGCTAAACACGCTGATGTGCTTGATTATGTAGGTGAAATTTATCAGCCTATCATGATTGAGGAATATCGTAAGGAGCAACGTCTTCGAGAGGAAGGCAAAGCTCTCGGTATACAGGAACCCTTGAAAGACAAACTGAATAAGTTTCCTCGATTAGTGGTTGATGCTATGGAGCACAGTCCGGGGGCAAACTTGAAGTCTGCTAAAGGCACGTGGTGGGGAGCAGTAAACGCAGTTACTTATGTAGAAGACCACCTGCGTGAGTCACAAAGCCAAGGCAATGCGCTACATAGTGCATGGTTCGGAGCAGCAGCTAACCGTAAAAGCAAGGCGTTGAATCTTGCTCTACAGAGGGCAGCTTAATGGAAAATCCTAAACAATACAAAATAGACGCAGAAGTCTTAAGTATGGTTTGGGTTTCACTTCACGAGTCAGCTAATGAGGAGCTGGCTCGTGTTGTGTCCGATACCATGATCGCACAAGGATGCCAAGAGTTGGTGGGTGTTGATGATACAGAACTTATCATCCTATTCTGGAAAAATTACCTAGAAGACAAAAACCTAGCTGTCTTTACAGATGAAAAGGAGATCCATTGATGGACGCACCAAAAATCGACAAGGGTATTCCCTTTCCTACTGACGTGAGAGGAGACATAAAATACCCATTTTTCTCTGAAATGGAAGTAGGAGACTCAGTGTTTTTTACCTTGGAAGGAGACGATAATGCCAATCGTATGAAGAATAGGCTGTCACAAGCCACTCGAACCTATGGTAAAAAGCAAACACCAGAAAGACACTTCATAGTCCGTTATCGTTTAGAAGATGAAGTATCTGGGGTTAGAGTCTGGCGAAAAGACTAAGGAGATTACTATGAGTGGTAAAGTGTTAGATAAAGATCTCTACATTAAGAACTTAGAACGGCATGTTGATCAATTTTCAGAATATCAAGAAGTCCTCGAAAAGTTAGTGACCTTTGTAGAGAAGGAAGTACCTCAGTACTGTGATCTATGTAAAGGAAAGTGCAAAGACCAAGGTAAAAAGGACTTGTGGGAAACTGTAAATAATTCAAAAGAATTACTCTACGGTCCTACCCGTTCTTATATTGACCAAGGGTGAAGCTTTCTTTATACTGCTTTACTTTCGCGATACTCGTAGGTATATTAAAAGCTGGTTCTACTACATAGTAGATTTTATTAAGTGATAGAAAGGAGAAATGTATGAGTGAGACACTAGCCCCTTTAGACGCTCTTATAAAACCAAGAGCAACTAAGCCGATGGCAAAAAAGCCATTGAGCAAAGCCAAAGTAACTGCTATACCAAAGCCTAAGAATACGGGCAGGGGTTCAGCAAGAGCTTTGTATAAGTTCACGGGGAAAGCACCGGAGTGTAAGACACCTCAGATGCATGCTTTAATCACCACTGTACTAGAGGCTAAGAAGAGTGACTTAGATGGTAATAGCTTCACAGCACAGGATTTGGTTGGTTTAGCTGTTAAGAAAGGTACTTTGACAACAGGTCAAGATCCGTTGAGAATCTTTAGGTTCTACGCGAAAAGACTTGTTCAAGAAGGTTACTTTACGAAAGTTTAGGTGTAGCTTTGAGCGTCCTTGGACGGCACAGTTCAAGGGCGCTCTATATTAGGTGAGGTGTATGACAAAAAATACAAAAGAGAAACAGGTGCAAAGAATACGTGCTGTTCAGCGGCTGAGAGCTCAAATACCAAAAAAGAATAACTGGGCTCGAGCTTATTGGCAAGGAGTTGAACGAGCTCTCTGCAACAGGGAACCTTAAATAGAAAGGAGAAAATTATGCCGAACGATTGCTTTAATAGAGTCACGATACACTGTGACGTTTCACTTGCGCAAGACCTAGAAGTACTAATTGACAGTCTTCAGACTGATGAATTAGCACTTAACCCTACCAACGTATTTAATTTTAATTCAATTATTCAAATGCCCCCAGAGCTGATGCAGATGGAAGAGCGATACCATCAACGTAAGGGACTTCCCGATGATGTAACCAAAGCTCGTTTAAGAAAAGAGCATGGTGCTGATAACTGGTACGACTGGTGTGTTAAACATTGGGGGACTAAGTGGAACTCGTATAACTCACGCATTATAGCGCAAGATAAACAGCATGTTGTCTACACTTTTGATACAGCATGGTCTCCTCCACAACCCATTATTACAAGACTAAGGGAAGACTGCCCTGATTTTCGTATCAGCGCATTCTACGATGAACCTGGAATGGAACTAGCGGGGTATCTGTAATGGACTTTGAAGTTGAAAAAGGGATTGCTATTCCACCTAAAGGAGGCAAGGAACTTAGCTCTCTTACACGGGCACTTAAAGCCTTGGAAATAGGTGATTGTATTAAATGTAATACGAAAGCAGAGGCTAATAACATAACCTCTCGGGTCCACTACATAAATAAGAGAGAAGGAAGAAATATTAAGATAACGCAACGGCGATGTTTTACTGACTATGGAGACAATATTCGACGATTCTTTTACAGAATTTGGAGAATAGAATAAACGCTACTCGCCTTGCTCCGTTACTGCTTTACTTTCGTAAGTTTGGTAACTATACTATTATTAATAGTACTTAGTACAAAAACTAGATAGGAGCAACACGATTGAACACAGACAATGGTTTTTATAGTTTTTTACCATAGTCTGGGGTAGGGAGAGGTTCCCTGAACATTGGATGGGGATTAAAGGTATATTCCATAACAACGCCTCACCTATTTTTCACTTAGAAAGGAGAATGGTATGTCAGAGAATGAAGAAAAAGTAGCTACTGTAGGAGAGCTAACCAAAGACTTACACTCGCATATCCTTGAGATACTTAAGGGTGTTATCGAGGGGATGGCTATTACAACTCGCCAAACCAAAGATCTGCACGACCGGGTTCGAGAGCTAGAGAACGAAATACTAGTGATGAGAAGTGAGAAAATAGCACTAGAAACAGTCTCTACCCTTTTACATAAAACAACACCTGACGATGTTGACTCTACCCGAGATTAGAGCCCAAACACGACCACACATCAGTGCGTTGTGTGAGGGGCTCGACTTATCAACAGTTGAATTACTGCACGCCTACGATTGGGTGTGTGACGTTATTTACGACGACCACCGAGTCTACGAACCGTATGACTCTATCAAACGAAGTAATGTAGAACACTTTTTTGAAATATGGTGCGATGATTTCTATGCCGTTAAACTCGCTGGAATGAAATGGCGAAAAGTTGTGAGGAGATAGCATAAAATGACAATAAAAAACCCATTCAGTGACGAAAAAATGCGGAAATTATTCGACGGTTACGTCTCTCTATTCTACGAGGGAAAAATGCGCAATCCTGATGGCACACCAAATCATGGAGGAGCAAGCCGCTGTATGTTTTGGCGGGGATACGATGGAACGCCTAATTTATTAGCCCCAAAGGGTAGCCCAAACTACGCCGCATTTCGTGCAGGACAAGCAGTAAAAAGGGTAGTGAAAGAACATATTGAGGTGCAGAGACGAAAAGTTGTGAGGAGATAGCATAAAGGAGGAAGGCAGATGATGGTTGAATTTAAAACGCAGGGGAAACCCTATAGAACGTTTGACTCTTTCGATTCGTTTTGTAACTACATGTACAACGACTATATAAAAGAAAAACACGATTGGGGGGAAACAGACATAAAAGATAAAGATACCTACTTCTGCGATAATGCAGATTACCTAAGACAAAAGTATAAAAGTCAAGAATTCGAGGGCTGATATTGCTGCTTTATAATCCCTTTACTCTACTATATAATAAAGGGGTAGGTAAAAAACAAACTATTAGAAAGGAGAAAGAGATGAAGGAATTGCCTGATCTTGAGTGGTCCCCACTACACTGTAGCACTACAAATACGACAACTAGGTATGTCGATTTCTACAAAGGTTCATTTGAAAACGTTAACCTGACGGACTTTAACGACTACTGCTGCCCTAGATCAATAGGATCTCCTGGCGGTGGAGCATCCAACGAAGGAAGTCAGTCCGATATCTATGTACATACAACAGAAGATTGGGATTACGTGCTCCTTAAGTTTAATGACTTACCCGCCGGAGTAGAACACTTATTATTTCGCTGCCCTAGAACGGAGAAGCTGCAGAATGATTTGTCATAAATGCCACAAACAGCGAATACCCGAAGGTAGGTCAAAACTAGGTTACGTGACCTGCCTCGACTGTGGGGAAAGTATCGCTAAAGAACGTGCTGAAAAACGCAAAAAACAGGTAGCGCCTACATATAACAAAGGGGCATATCAGTACATAACTATTAATGACACTAAAACTATAGGACGGTGATATGAAACTGACACCTTTAACGATTACTCTGCAAATAGCTGCAGTTTGCCTGATTTATATTATAGCATTCATTGCTATTACCAGTGGCTTGATCTAGGAGAAACTACATGATAGACAAAGAAAAACGCGATGAGATGTTTGCTCTACTTAATTTCTTACAAGACGAGGGCGGGACAGACATGATTGGGTTACAATTCGAATTAGTTAATGAATTCGGAATAGCTAGACACGAATCACAAGAAATAGTCAGCGACTGGATGAAAGAAAAA
>Ga0209232_1001623_pt1 | contig 11871 bp, 11 predicted proteins | sample ETNvirenome_2_60_FD_184066 | JGI IMG/M metagenome (GOLD analysis project Ga0209232, IMG submission 184066) | Marine viral communities from the Pacific Ocean - ETNP_2_60 (SPAdes) (version 2) | ecosystem: Environmental > Aquatic > Marine > Oceanic | place: Pacific Ocean | collected 2013-06-22
CCTTTGCCTTTTAATATGTCATTGGCTTCTTTTACCAATATATCATACTTTTCCTTTGTGCTTATGTTACTACCTGTTTCTGCAATTAATATACTTTGGTCGTCATGTCGTATTATTTCAGCCGCTACTAACATAGTAGTCGCTTTATGAATAGCAGAAGGTACTCTTCCACTACCTGCAATATAAGTTACAATGATTGAGTTTTGTGTATGATAAGGATAATCTCTAAGGAAGAAGATTCTACCTTCATCACCAATAGACCAAAATGAACCAAGACGCTTCATATCTTGCATATCTGTAAATGCTGATGATGTAGTGCTTGAATCTTGTCCGGCTTTATCTGCTATTGTAAGAGTACAAGCGGAACCATCTTCACCTGCTAAAAGACTTGAAATGTTTATCTTATTACTATCATCGGGGTCTGTACTTGCATAAAAGAAGTCACTGATGTTTAATCCATTAGGTGAAGAAGTCAATACTTTATCCCTTGTAGCCCCTGTGAATTGTGCCGTTCTCGCAGGGTATTCTTCATTGATTAAATGACATATTTCCTGTGCAGTTGTCTTAGAACCGAAGCCGTTGTGGAATGTGTTATGTGCGGCTAAAGAGCCTTCTGCGTGATGATATAAAACCCAAGAATCTCCGCTATTTGGTAATTGCAAAGTAATACTTCTTAGGTTGTTATATCCTGTTGAATCTAATGAAATGCTTGCTTGTGCTGATGCTAATTCTTCATATTGATTACCTTGCCAAACTTGTAGCGAAATAACCTTTCTCAGTTTAAGTACATCTAATTGAATAAAACCAACATAGCCACCATAATAGGATTGCATAGGATGGCGAATAAACTCAAAGTTATGATATTCATTCTTGTATATGATTGGCCTATGAGAACGCTTTACTTTATCATCAACAATGCCTTCTATGTTTTTGATGATTGCACCGACTTGTGCTTGAGTTGGATAAGTAGAAGAAGAGAATGCTGGTATCTGCAACATATCTGAAACTGCATTCTTATCTGTATAGAAACCTTGACCTGTTGAATAATCAACATTAATTGCAGTGTAATCACTTGGGGAGGATGCTACCGGCATTTCAAATCACACTCTTTATTTCATTTAATCTTCTAAGAATAGTTTTAGCAAATACAGAAACTTTCTTTTGAGTTTTGTAGTCTACCTGTTCATCAGCCGATATATACTTTCTTTGCTTCGGCTTTGCACCCATTTGTTCATCAGAAACAAAAGAACCACCACCCAATTTTTGTGGCCCCATAGAAGTATATCTTTGAATAGCGGGGGGGAGTAAATCAAACTTAGGTTTTACATTCCATCTTCCTATTCTGTATTGATATTTGTCGTTCTTTTCTACTCTTATTACTTCTAATTCGATTTGATATAGATGTTGTAAGTCATTTAGTACACCGGTTAATTGTGTTTTTAGCCACTTCTCCGGCTCATTCCATGCTTCTTTTGCCTTTAGGTTTTGTTTGAATCTAAGACCGGATTCTTCCTCCATAGCATTGAGTATTTCTCTACCATCTTCTTGTATGGCTTCAACATAGGCTAAGGTAATCGCATCTAATCCTTTAACGGCCCATGCTAAAAAGTGATTTACACTGCCGTTGTATAATTCAAATTGCCTGTTTTTGAAGTTTTTTATTACTGTATTTTTTGCGTTATTATCTTCAAGTTGAGATAATTGCTTATCATACCTACTACCATATTTTTGTGCTAATTTTCTTGAAGCGGCATTAAAAACATAAATATATCCATTAAAGCCTTTTACGGTCTTTTCTCCCTCTTCTTTAGGTTGTTTATAATCGGGATAACTAAACTTTTCCGGATAAATCTCTGCCATTTCTTTTATTATTCTTGCACATTCAGTATGTATTTTAACTAAATCTGTTTTATTTAATTTTTTACCTTTTTGTCCTATTTCAACAATTTTTTCTAAATCTTCAAATAATTTTTGTACTGTTTTAATATCTTTTCTTCTGGTTTTTACTACCGCTTTGAAACTTTGGGAAATTGTTTTTGTCTTTTGTTTTTTACTTAGTACAGGTAATTTCACATCACCTAATTCATTTGAATAGAAAAGAAGTCTTTGAATAACATAAAGTAAATCAGCAGTTTCGTAACGCCATTCTATACTTGCCCCTTCTTCAGTATCAGTACGGCCTTCTCCTCTTCTTTTTGTAGCAACTATTCCATCTTCATACTCTCTTGCTAATTCATCAATATCAAGAATACCTTGACGAATAGTACCGAAGTTTCTTGTAACTGCTCTTGTTCTTGAATACTTCATACTACCCATTCCGGTAGCACCTTGTCCTTGAACGGATTCTTTAGTAATATACTGAAAACCTGCCTCTTTCAACTTTTTTTCTTTAGTTAGGTTTCCTTCTACCTTATCTTCATTAAGAGTAAATGTTTTGGTTTCAGTGTCCTTTTCTTTCTTTTCCGTCTTTTTCATAGTACCAAAGACTTTAGAAAAATAAGACTCGTATTCATTTGTCCAGCCTTTTTTAGCATACACTTCTTTATCAAAATCAGAAGTGATTTTTAATTTGCTTTGTAGGTTGAGTTTATTAGCCGCATCTTTTATGGTGGAATCACCAACAAACTTGAGGGCGTTTTGAAAAATCTCTTCCTTATTACCTAAGACTTTCAATTCACTTATTTTTTTACTTTCGATGTCTGTTATAGCCGCTTGGTTTATGGTATTAAACTCAGTCTTATTAAAGCCATCTTTCATAAACTCTTTTTCCTCATTAACATCAGCCATCTCTTCGATAAACTCATCTATCTCAGAGATATTCTTTTGCTTAGTGGTAATGTAGTCTTGAAAAATAAAATATAAAAACTCTGTTTTAGCAGTATCTTCATTCCATTCGGCACTTCTGCCGGTTCGCTGATAAAACAGTTTCAATATAAATCAACTCACATTAACCATTTAGCCCAAGCCGCACCTTTTTGTATTGCTGAACCTAATCCTAAACCGCTTTGTGGTGGCTCATATGACATTTGACCGTTAGCATCAATCCAATATGGTCTACCATATCCGTCTGTTCCACTTGGAGGAACAGGATAACCCGAACCATTACCAACTGCACCTTGCATTTGTTGGTATTGTTGCATATTGCCTGTTACTCCCGCTACTGCTAAACCTACTCCGACTTGCTGATTTGCTTGCGGAGAAGTAAATCCTTGCGATTCAAGATATTGTTGTTTAGCCATCTTTCTCTGATTAATTATTTCAGTATTGATTGCTGAATCTAATAGTCTTGTTAAATCCAAATCAATGTTTTCTTGTGTAATCTTTTCAAACTCTGCTAAAGCACCGGATTGTAGTTTCATAGTGCCGGAGGTAGAGTCTTGAACAAAAATTAATTTAGTCAACATTTGACTAACTGACCTTTCTACTACATCTTCTAAGAGTTTTTCCATAGCGGCAAAAAACTGTTCTCCGTGATATTGGAAAAACTCTTCAACATGATTTTCTTGTAGTGAAAGTAAATTACTTACATTCTTAAATTGCTGTTCTCCTTGTTGTTGAACCGCACCCATAACTGCTTTATTGCTTGTACCAAACGCCATATTATTCCTCTCCTTTACCTAATAAATGATTAAGCCTTTCAGTAGATAATCCTATCTCCGTGACTAAGCGTACTATTTCCGCCATAGTCGTTTCATTATCTGTCATGGTGGGCGGCTTTATAACCCATCCGGTTGAAGTTAAACTAACAACATCTTCTTTACTCAATGTAGTTAATGGCCCTCTTTTCATAATTTGAGGGGTTTTCATTTTAGGAATGAAGGCTTTGAAATCTATTCCGTGTTCATCAGCAAGAATCTGCTGTTGAAGCATTTCCATTTGTTTATGAATACCTGCGTGTTTAGGACAATATGTTCCTCTCATCGGTCTACCCTTTGTTACTTTATCTAAAGGAATAGGGGGTCTTAGAAAATCTCCCGATTCCCAAACATGGTGCGTACCGCAAACAACACAAATATCCTTAAAATTAAACTTATTACCATACTTTACTTTCAGAAAACTTTTCTTTTCCGGTAATAGAATCTTTTTTATTTCTTTTAGTTGCTTTTTAGGTTTAATAGCATCATATCTATATTCTGTTATATTTCCACCTGCTCTAAATTGTTGTAGTTTAGGTAAAAACTTATTCAAAGAAAATGGTTGCATTTGAGTTGGGTTGCTTGAATTAGGCGATACTGAAACATTAGTTCCAATTAAATTAGGTTGTTGATATGCCATATTTATTCCTCAATAATCTTTTATCATTGTAGTGATTCCTTTATACACCATTTCGGGGTCTGATTTTGCTGATACTATATATTTGAATGTTGGTATTCCTTTATCATTTAATTGCCTCATACCGTATTTGAAAGGTTCAAAAATCTCATGCTTCTCAATTGATTTTTCTGATTTATGTTTCTCTCCCCATATGTCATATTTATTAGCCCATATTCCTACTGCTAAAGGATAATCTTTTTCTTTTTTCTTTTTACCGTTGGGCCATCTATCATTAATAATAACATCAACTAAAAACTTCCACGCTACTTGATGGTCTAAATTAACTCCACTATCTAAATGTCTATGGTCTATCATAAAAATAATATATTTTGGTTTTCTTATTCTCATGTCTTTAGCCCATTCTTTCCAATATATCGCTTCTCCCCCTATATCAGAACTTCTTATAGTGTGCATATCTCCATCTATCTTAATTGTTTTTCTTGTTGGTCTATGTAACCCAACAGTCCTTTCATTGATTTGTTGTACTTCTCCCCTTGTTCTTAATTGGTGGCTTAATGTTGTTTTACCTACCATTGTCGCCCCATAAACGCCGAAATTAATTGCATGTATTTTTTTCCAAAAACCTATCATTGCTTCTCCAACAAGAATAGCAAATCCTGTCATTACTGACAAGATTAAACCTCCCAAGAATGCCAAAGGTTGTCTACTAACCAACCAACGACATTTATGTCAAAAACTCCCATTATGTTTCCCAAAAAGAAAAATGATAGAGAGGCACAAGTGACCCAAAACCACATTCTCATTTTCATAAAAAACATATCGGCAGAATGCGCTCTGCTTTGATTATAAACATAGTCGGTTTCTGTAAAACCCATTATGTCATTAAACATTTAATCACCTCATTGTAACTTAGCCAAAAAATCATTTGAGATTGTATTTTCGGTTTCATACATTGTGGTGCTTGGTGCAATAACATTAGTATTGTATTGCTTCATAGTTTCTGTAAGTTTTTGTCTTTGTTGCTCATCTCTCGCTCTGCGTTCCCAATAAGCATTGATTCTTCTATCTAACAATCTCAACTCTATCTTATCATTAAGTGATAAATCAAAGATAGCCTTTAGGCACATAATTCCACCAACTGTAATTAGCCCAAACAAAGTAGCATGGGCCAATGTAGTGTATGGGAAATTAACTCCATAGTTAGCATAAAAATATACATTAGCACCGCTAACGGTGCCAACGAATAGTATAGTCATAATTAGTCTTGTATCTTGGTTTAATGCCGCCACTTAACCACCTCAGTTAAACTCAATAGAAACATTAACAGTGGATGAACCTGCTTCAGCCACTTCTAAGTATAATCCTGTATTGCACAAAACTCCGTGCATGTCATATTCTAAGTTGTAATAACCGTTAGTTGAATGAGCAATCATGGCTATTTTAGTACCTGTGTTGTCGGTTCCATCATAGACATTAATTGATACTGCGTCACCGCCGGTAACAAAAAGAGCCGCATGAATACTGACTAATTTTGTTCTACCTGTAACAATCAATTTACTTGCACCTAATACTCCACTTGACCTACACGAATATCCCATAGTATCACCTGTTTCACTTGAGGGAGGCTACGCCTCTCTATTAATACTACCGATATTATTCAGTAGATAGAGAGGACTTACTAGCCTTCTTCGTAGTTTTCTTTGGTGTAGTTTTCTTTGGCACTACTTTCTTTGGTAGTAGAGTATCAACCAAATCCTTTGCGGTTAATTCTCTTTTTAGACCAATAGAAGCACTCGCCAATAACTTTTCATCAGCGTTTTCCAACTCAGAACGGTCACATTCTTCAAAAGTAAATAGATAGTTAGGGTCGCCAATGCGATTAATCGCAAAGACAACGCTAACTTCTATTTCTTTTTCTCTTGTGATTTCCTGTGTCGGTGTAACTTTCAAAAGACCCATTGTTGAATTAGGTGTTAGTTTAAGTTTAACCAACTAATTCACCTCAAATCAATCCGTATGCTCTAATCCGTACCATTCCAATATTATCAGCATCAGAAGCAGAAGCGTTTGAGCCATCTAAATCTGTTACTACGATTTGGAATGTAGAAGTAGATGAACTACCATCTGCCGCAAGATAAGAGCCATCACTAGCACCTATCAATATTTGCGGGAGATAAGTAGCAAACTTTTCTACTCCTGTAATATGTACCGCAGTGATTCTTGAAAGTCCTAAATCACTTGCTGATATTGGGAAACCTGCCGCTACATGCGGGTCAACATCAACTGTTGCATCAACCACATATTCGTCACCGTGTACTCTTGGTCGAGCAACGCCTTTATGGTCGGCTAAAATAGTTACTGTCAACTAAATCGCCTCACTGTCCGATTGCCATGAAATAAACTACATCTCCGCTAACACAATGTATTGCTACATTACCGCTTGCAAGTGGCAAATCAGCATTAATTACTGCTGCCGCCGCTTCTTCAGCAGAACCCTTATGGGTAAATACTAAAGAATCAACCTTTGAAAGCCCTGTTTCAATATTTCCGTCTGTGCTATCAGAAGTAGTTTGTCCACAAACTATCTTTCTGTTTCCTTCCAAATTCATTTCTAAGTGTATAACTGTTGCAAATGCCATATTATCCTCTCCTTATTTCCTCACTGTATGTTAGTAATCTTTCCTTGACCCTTGAAGAACGAACAACCGACTTCACCGATAGTACGGTACAATGCACGGTTTCCGAGTGTTCCTACACCGAATGGGTTTCCATTAGAAATACCATCTTCAAAGTATTGAGTTGGCTTCATAACTGATAGCCATAGATGGTCTGTATCAAGGAACAATAGGTCTGATAGTTTTGTTGAAGCAAGTCCGGTTTGTGTCATGTCCTTTACAGGAATTAGCGGAATGTCGTAGTATGTTGCTACTCTAAATCCGACTTCTTGACCCTTTGTTCCACGAACACCGTTCACTGTTGGAACAATTTCCTTTCTATCCATAAATCTCTCTTGGCTTTGCAATAGGTCTGCAAGTGCTTGAATGGTATCATATCCGGTTAGAATAACCTTTGGTGAACCACCAGCAAGTCTTAGATTGCGAACCATGTTATTTAGCAAAGTAAGAGTAAGTGACCTAACTCCTGTTGCCGCATAAGTAGAACCAGCATCTACTTCAGCATCAAGGAATGAAGCACTATCACGGTTTGTACCGTAAATGTGACTTACATTTGTTGCAGTAGCACCATCTGTCATTAGAGAAGATTGTGCATCCAATAGGTCTAATTCAGCCTTTGAAGTAATAACCTTCAGCAATGATGTGTAATTGTTACCAATGTTAGGCAATAGTGTTGCTTCACCATAAAATTGTAGTGGCATAACAAGCATCTTGTTTTGTACTTCTGCATGGTGCTTACCCATATCTTCACGCATTTGCGCTCTAATATCGCCAATTCCATCGTCAATCTGTGCCATTTCCATAGCCAACTCACTGAAATCAAATTGATGAGCAACTACTTTAGGACTCATGTTCAATTGAGCATAAGTTGGTGCAATTGGCCCCAATCCATCTTGTGCAGTTGAAAGACCAGCATTTTCAGGAACACCACCAATAGAATCTGCTCTTGGTGTATCTGAACCTAATTCTCCCAATGTAAGGGAAGTATCTGCTTTATCAACTGTAAAGAGATTACCAGAGCCACCCGCAGGTCTGCTCTTTAATACTCTCCATCCACTTGAAGTATAAGGTCGCTTTGAAATCATAGACAATGCGTTGACTTCACGGTTTAGCATAGACCAAACCTTTTGTCCATAAACGACATTGTATAGTGCTGATACATCAGAAACGGCTGAACCGCTAAATGACGGAGAACCGTCATGTCCTGTGTGTATTCCACCAACCATACCTGCTTGCTTTAGTAAAGCATTACCAGCAGGTAGATTCATTCCGTATGTTTGTGCTTCTAAATCTGCAATTGTGTTAATATATCCTACCATCTTAATCACCTTAAATATTGTTCACCATTTTGTGAATATCAGACCAATCCATTGATGCAATATCATCAATGCTTGGCATCTTAATTACTGAATCTTCTTGTGCCTTTAGAATAGTTTCCTTTTCAGCAGTAAGAGATTTTCTTAGTTCGCTAAACTCTTCCTTCATGGAAGCAATTTCAGCCTGTGCATCATATTGCGACTTTGCAAGGATATTCTCACGGTTTGACACTTCTGACTCAAAACGAGTTTCAAAGGACTTTCGTAGGTTATCGTATGCAAGTGCTTCAAGTTGTTCTTGACGGAATGCTTCGTAAGCCTTCTCAATGTTTGCATTTGATAGGTTTAGTGTATCAAATTCATTGTTTCCAAATGCCTTTACTACCGGCATATCGGAAGCAGTTGGCTTTCCGTTGTTAATAACGATTCTATCTGCTGGTTCACCAATTTGGTTTCCAGCACCATCAAGAGTACGAAGGTATGCTTTATCAGCAACGCTTTCCGTTTCATAATCGCCCTTTACCGGCATATCTTCCGGTTCTTCATCATCAGGGTCGGCTCTTTCCATCATTTCATCTGCTTGTTCCATATCAGAACCATCATCGGCGTATTCAGCCGATTCAACTTCCTCGCCATCTCTTAACATCTCAACTTCTTTCAAAAGAACATCAAGTTCGTCAAGTGCTTTTTCAAGTTTATCACTCATTTTTTCATCTCCAATATCTTGTTTCAGAATATCAAACTTCGCTTCGGGATTAATGCCTTTTTCACATATTGTTACTTCATGGAGTTCTAATTTGCTTATCTCGTTATACTCCCCTAATTCACCGTGGCTTTTCTTTACTTTTTGTAATGCTTGTCCACCTATGCTAAAAGACCTTAATGTGCCTTTGCGAATACCTCTTCCAACCTCTTTGGCTTTTTCTATGTCATCTCTTAATTTAATTACTACAAAGAACCCTACATCATCTACTTCTGATTTCCATAGTTTTCCACTTTTATCTCTATAAGAGTCAACAACTTCTCCGACTTGAACATTTGAATGATTTGTCATTACATTTCTGAACTTTTTATCTTCCATGAATTTCTTAACGGCGGTTTGTAATGCTTTTAGTGTAATTAAATCGTTTTGTTTATCCACGACTTCAATACTTGCATATCCCCCTATCATCAAATCGTCTTGGCTTTTTAGAATATGAAAATCATCATTCCTTGTTGCCATGACACTTATGCTCATGTCTTTCAACCTTCCTTGTACTTCTTTAACTATATAATAAAATCGGCTATTTCTTAGGCAATGGTAGTTTTGAGTACCTATCTTCATAGATATTCCATAAACCAGAATCGCCTTCTTTATCAGCAGGTTTCTGTTTATAGCCCGTCCATGCTAACCACATAGTCTTATCATCAGTATCAATCACCCTGAAGTGCATCTTAGTTTCAAACTTATTACCTTCTAAGAAGTATTCATGGTAGCCTGTTTTCTGAACACCTAATCTAATTTTACCAGAATCAATAACCTTCTTCTTAGATATGTTCTGTGCTACTTGAGCAGGGTATTTATTCGCCTTTCCAAACAATCTGAATATATCATCATCCTTTTCTAAATCAATAAGCCAATTAATAGTTTCATCCTCTAACTTAATTACTAAGTTTAGGTTTTCATCATCTCTCAAATATAGTTTGAAATTACCTTCTTGGTATTCTTTAGGAGTTTTATATTTTTTAATATCAGCATCCATCATAATCTTGTCAGGGTCAGCCATTAATTTCTTTTCCTTTTTATCATAAGTGATTCCATCTCTCATGTTCATCCATTTCTGTACTCTTGCTAATTTACTTTCTAATATATCTTCGTAAATATCTGCATGATTCTTCTTTAGGAATAAATGTACTTCTTTTGGTGTCTTTGGCCCTTTGTTCTTTAAGAATTGAAATGTAGCAACAGTTAGTCTTGACTGTTTAGTTTTCATTATTTCTTCTGCTTGATTTTTCCATAGGTCTAAATTAGCAAGTGCATTTTTAGCCATTAAGTTATGTTCATCAAAACCATAAATAGTAAAGCCATCCATGTCACCTTTGATGATAACAGACGCTTCACCGTGAATATAATCAGTAATAGATACTCCTTTCTCTAATGCTTTTACATCATAGTTAAGAGATTTCTTTGTATCTTTTGATAACATCTCTAATGTAACTAATTTATCCGGCATTTCAACCTCCGGTACTTCTATTACTTTGGCTGAATAAAGGGAATATACTTCTCCTTTCTTCTTTACTTCATCTACTTTAACTCTAATAATATCTCCGACATCAACGGCAATTTTAGTATTAAGTGCCTTTCCGACATTCATGTACTTTTTACCGTCTAATTCTTTGATATGTTTAGCCTCTTCTTCAGTTGGGCCAATGTCAATACCAAGAGTATAGGAGTAAAGATTACTTTTTGTTCTCTTCTTATCTAATACAATAACATCTAAATCAACAAACTTTTTCCACTTAATCCATTTAGGATTCTTTCGTGTTCCTATATAATAAGTAGAAGTAGCATCCTTAATTACTACACCTTCTGAAGTCGGCATATCCATAATTTCTTTTGAATAGTTTTCTATGTCCTTAATTGAATCGGCCATACGAGTATCTTTCTTTGAAGGAAAGTTTAGGTATTCACTAGAATGTACTGAATAATTATTAAACATAATATTCATTCTATCACTTAATGGTTCATCAGCAACAGACTTCTCATTGTGTCGCATAATGTCAAACATATGCGCTTTTAGTTTAGCATCGGGATATTTACCCTTAAACACATGAGCGATTGTATCTGCTCTATGAAGTGCATCTTCACCATCAAACAATATCAATTCACCATCTAATATACAATCACCGAAATGCTTCTTCTTTAGAGCATCCACTATGTTTTTACATTTATCCGTGATGTCCTTTTCATTGTAAGAATATAGTTTAATGTTATTATCTATTTTATGAAGTTGTATTCTCATACCATCATACTTTTCTTGAACAACCCATTCTCCACTAAAACCTTTCAATTCATTAATATCATCAATATCAAATATTCTATACATAGGTTTGTTAGGTGTTATGAAATCAGTTTTACCCTTCTGTGTTTCAGACTTCTGTATCATCTTTTTGGGTGTTTCTACTTCCATATCAATATCTTCTAACTCTTCCCATTCTTCTTCGCTATGCTTGGAAAAGAAGAGTAACTCCAACATATTAAGTGCGGCCTTTACTTTCTTTTCTACCTTCTTTGAGTCTTTTCCATCCCCATAGTGTTCGATAATATACAGGGATATATCCTCCACCTCTAGGTCAAGTCCCATAAGACCGTCTGTAATGGTGTCAGGTTCCATGTCTTTAACGCTGTAAATGGATGGATTAAGTGCTTTATTATCATTTCTCATAGCATAATGCACGAATTTAACCATTGTTTCGGGTGATTCTAATAATGCTTCAAGAACATTATCCTTGAAGTTTTTAGAGAAAGGGTCAGAAACTTGTTCAGAAGCATATCTCATTCTTTTTACTGATTCATACACTTTTTCAGCAATAGTGGTAGTAACATCTAAAGCATCCTCATTTTC
>Ga0209232_1001624_pt1 | contig 11871 bp, 19 predicted proteins | sample ETNvirenome_2_60_FD_184066 | JGI IMG/M metagenome (GOLD analysis project Ga0209232, IMG submission 184066) | Marine viral communities from the Pacific Ocean - ETNP_2_60 (SPAdes) (version 2) | ecosystem: Environmental > Aquatic > Marine > Oceanic | place: Pacific Ocean | collected 2013-06-22
GAGGTATTTGTCTAAGCAAAAAGGCTCATGCAAATCCCCGATGGCTAACACTTGTGACATACGCTATACAGAAAGTTTCTTAAACGCTAGTTCTTGAATAAGAACTCTAACTTGTTGAACCTCCATGTCAAGCGAGTTGACTAACAACAGCTCAATTCCAGCGAGCGTAAGCTCTTCGGTAGTGAGTTCACGTACCTTTGGAGTTGGCTGGACTTCACCCTGTCTATCAATACAGGTTGTAGTGTCTTCCTTGAACTTGAACTTAGGTGGGTCATCCGTCTTGTACACCTTAACCTTACCGTCTATGTATAGACTGGCGTCAGTAGCGTACACCTCAGTCCCCCTCTCGTATTTACTGAGAGGAGAACCTTTGTATATAAGGCCGAAAGTTGAACCATCTTTACGCTCAAGCTGGAAGTTGTTAGCAGAATCTTTGTACACCTGCTTAACAAGTTTCCCCTGAATCCATTTAGTTTCACTCATGCTTACCACGGTAGATCGTCGTCGCTATCGTCAGCAGCATTAGCTGTGACAGGAATGTTCTTAGGCTCTTGACTTTCCTGTTCAGCAGGAGTCGCGGAGCGATTAGCTTTACGTTCCTCAAAGACAGATTGATTATCTTGGATGAAACGATTAACCGTGTCCAAGAAGAAGTCGTTCTGCTTAGAGAAGTCGAAGTACGTCTTGTCCCCGATCTTAGCAGAATCTGCTTCAGGAACTCCAACGTACTTACCGTCCTCATAAGGGAAGGCAGAAGCAACGTTAGCTCCACCTTGCTGCATCGTGATGTAGATAGGTACGATTGTACGCTCATTGCCCTGTGGATCTTTGAACGTGTAAGCGCCCTTAGAGTTTATCCAAGTGGATGCACTCAGGGGAGAATGAACTGAGATATTAGGAATTTTCTTAGCAATACCCTTGAAATCAACAGCTAACTTACCGTTGGCTTTGTCTTTCCATACAGGTACGCTAAGTACATCTACTCCTTGGTCGTGCTGAAGTCCTATGTTTAGAACCTCACCGTACATTCCGTTGTCGATGTAAACGGATTCGATATTACCGAACAGTTTATCTGTAGTGTACTGCCATCTCTCGCCAGGTGAAGGCTTAGTGTACTTGTGTAGTACTCTACCGTCATTGGCTTCATCGTTGCTTATTTGGTCACGGCATTTACTCCAGTAACCTCCCTTTGCGTTGTCTTTTTTCCAGTATCGTGTGTCTCTCATATGTTTTATTGGTTTCTTGTTTTGTACTCGTAGCTAAACTCGTACTGTTGATGGTGAAAAGAAGCGGAAACGTCGCTCCATATATCGTACATTTGCAGATCTCTGGATAATGTCAAGTCAGAGAACGATTTGATTCTCGATAAAGCTGTGTAAGTTAGACCTGGGGCCATAGGTACTTGCCTTGGTAGCTGTAGATGTACCTTGTTCAGTGTACTTCCTTGGCTGGAGTGGATCGTCATGCTGTACCCTAGCTGGATAGGGAATTGAATGTACTGACCCTTGCTCTCGTCGATAACCTTCTCCTCTCCATCCTCGACCGTAACCTTGGGCGTACTGTCTTGGTACTTCTTAGGCTTCAGGTAAATTATACTGTTGTCCGAGTCCCTGTGGATTATCATACGGCCACGCTTATCAACTCCGTAGAACGTGCCAGTGTCTCCGTTCACGATCCTTTGCGTAACTCCCATGACCTTGTAAGTCATGTTTGCTTTTACAACTACACGGCAGTACTCCTTCAAGTATATCTTCTCTTCGATAGGAAGATCCTTGTCTCGCTTCTTCTTGAACGATCCAGTTCGAGTGGCGGAAAAACACAATAGCCTTCCTTGTAAGTCATTAAGTTTTTTCTTATTGATCTCGTCACGTATCTTTCTGAGAGGAGTCAGTATAACTGCTTTACTATCAGGTTCTTGCACACGTGTATTCAGATAGTCAATATCTATTTTAGTCTGAGCACCTACTCTAATTCTGTTCAATATGTTAGCCTCGATAGGATTTTCCTGACGTATTACTTTTGTAAGACTGACCTGATGAAAGTCAGTGTTCAGTACATTGCTCTGAAATAATCCGAACGGAGCCTTGTAACCGTACCTCTTTAATGTACTAGCATCTCTGCCCTGGGCAACTGGTGGAAGCTGGCCGACATCTCCAACGCACAGAATCTTAGCTCCTCCGAATGGCTCGAAAGATCCACGAGCTTTACGTAAGGCAGCTTCGATGAAGTCAAGGTGATCGCATCGTACCATGCCTATCTCATCCAAGATAATCCACGAGCAGTGCTTCAGTACTTCTTTGCGTTGTCCTCCGAAATACCTGCAAGATGGATCGTTGAATCTCTGCCTGTGTACTGGCTGATCCTTGAAGTCTGGATTGATTGGATGAGTTGATGGTATACCGAACAACTTATGTATTGTACTGCCTCCAATGATAGTAGCTGCTCTGCCAGTTGGTGCTGCTAAGATCGAGCAGTCGAATGTCTTAACTATTTCTTTTATCAGAAATGACTTACCTGTACCTGCTGATCCAAAGCAGATCAATCTACTGCCTTGTCTACCAGTAAGCATACAGTCCATCACGTGCTGTTGTTCTATCGTTAATCCCATAGTTTATCTCTCCTCTAATCCCTTAATAGATCGTTGTATCTGGGTACAATTAGCCCCTACAAGGGACTAACCATTCTATCCTTGATCCCATGTAATGAGTCAATGTAGAGCTGGTGCCTGAGAGGACTCGGTACGTCACTATAATCCTCTTTGGTCAGGCATTAGCCATCGCTTTCGCGATCCTTTTTACAACCAGATGGGCAAGTTCTGGTAACCGATGTCCCTTGTACCGTTTCGGTACGCCTGATTTAAAGGCCAAGGGTGCAACTTTCTGTGCTGGTATTACTACCGCAGAAAGGAATTGGACAAACTTTCTTCATTTGTCAAGCCGACCCTCTTTTTTGTAAAGGTAATCAAAGATCTTCCTTAGCTCATCCTTGCCTTCCTCGATCTCATCAATCACTATACGACACAGTGCGTGTGGTAACCGATTCTCTACCAAGTAGGACACCATCCTGTCTAGGTGATAGTCCAGCTTCTCCATCTCCCAGTGGCAGTACAGGGAAGTTCTCAGGTCACTAGGATCTATACCTAGTTTTCGTAATTTCTGTGTGCTGTATTCTTTAGGCATATCTATTTCATTATTGTCCCCCAAGGGATTGATTCCATTACTGACTTTTTTATAAGGTTATCTATTGCCACCTCTTTGACGGCTTCCATCTCCTCTGCGTTTACTGGGCTGAGTAGATCGACTATCCGCTTTATCTCAGCTTCATAATCTTCTCTTCCGATCTTTTTAAGAAGCCCTTCTTCCATTAGCTTTTTAGGTTCTCTTATCACCTTCTCTAATGGAACGATCTTAATGTCCTTTACTCCAAGCTGGTTTCGAAATCGGTTCCTAGCCTGCTTGGCTGCAAATGGCGTAGCACTTGTTCCCAGCACGTAGTTCCCGTATTTTAAGGCGAACTTTTTGCCTAAGTAGTACGCACTGCTGACATCAGCGTAGCACATACTCTGTTTCTGTATATTTTCTTTCTGTTCTTTAGTCATAATGTTTAAAATAATCGCTCCCATACCAGCTCGTAGACAAAATGACTATCGTCACTCAGTTCCTGAAGCTCCTCTTCAGTAGCTTTACGGCCATCAATTTCTGCGTAGCTTATGTAAGCATCGCAAAAGTCTGGATAGTCGCGGGTATCAATACCCTCAACTTCCAAGTTTTCTAGTTTTGCATTTTTCGGTATCATATTTCTGTTAGGTCATCGTGTTGGCTCTGACCAATGCCGTCTTCGATGTACTCGATAGCATCGGCCAGAACTTGTTTTTCATCTTCCTCGTTGAGGTCAACGTTCTTATCCATGAGATCCTTGACCTTTCCAAGGACTAGGAAACCATCCTCTTCGTCGAGGTAAACCTCTAGTCGCATTTTCTGCTCCCTTACGGTTGATGTTATAATCATGGTGTAGTGTTGCCCTCCCCAGATTGTAGCTGATCCTGAACGCTATAGGTTTCGTTGTGAACCTCCCTAAGATCCTGAAAGAATGCCCCTATTGTCGTTCTGGCGTTCGAGATTGACTCCTGTAGCTCGTCCTCCGACTTTTGCCAAGCGCGAGCATCCTCTAAATCCATTGGGAGCTGCTCCCTTTGAATACCCCTGATATTACAAGAGAGGTCATACAGCTTCTCGTCTGCACTAATCCTCTCCCCGTTGGTTACGTCCTTGCGGATCTCTCTGATGAACTCCACAACGGAGTCCAGTGCTTTGTGTGTGTGTGTTTTTTTCATACGGATTTAAGGTAAACGTCAGTGTTTTCTATGGTTGTTAAAAGTTCATCCCAGTTGTTATCTGGGTAAAAGGTCTCATCTACTGCTGGGATCGGCTCGTCAATCTCAAGATCTCTGGATAAAGACCCTTGGTCAAGAACAAACATATGAAGTCCAGCGATTCTTCTTTCTGTTCGGCAGAGCTTGAATGGATCACTTGGTTTGTTTCTCATATTATGTCCCCCCATTGGCTAGAGATTGCTAATCCTATGCCCATGTATGTCTTGCTTCTTATCTTCCACCTGTCGGGACTAGGTGCAAGCTTATTCTGGCCTGATGGCGTTTGATTCTCCCAGTACCCGCACTCTGGCTTAGGAAGAATGCAGGTAGGCTTAATTTTTGGCAGATTGTGCAACCACAATCCAGTGTTCTTGGAGTGTGGCTCTCCGAACATCCAAGGTTGAATGTACTGGGTAGCCTTACCCATTTGAGTGTGACCCAGCACCCCTACTGGATTCTCGAACGCCACCCTCTTGGCCTTACGTTTACAGAGATTCCATAGATCCTCTGTCCACTTCATGGCATTGGCTCGGTTCTCCGTATTCGAGTGATGAGCGTTTCCAGAAATAGCAAGGTACTGGCACGGTGGATGACCTACGATGAGATCGAAATGACCGTCCTCAAATCCCTCTAGGAACTCCACAGCGTCCCCCTGCCAGTGATGCCTATCATTCGGTGAAAGGTCATCTGCTGGCAGTACATCGCAGCTAATCGTCTCGTGACCAGCTTCTCTGAACAGCTCCCGTAGCGTTCCGCTAGTCTCGCAGATTATTGCGACTCTAGCCCAGTTATCAATGTTCTGTCTATCCATATTATTTTCTCCTTTGTGTTTACTTATTCGTAAAGCTCCGACTGCATCTCTTTAGCAATATTGACGGCTTCGTCGAATAAGGTGGTGAACTCTGAGTTAGTGATGCACAACCATTCGGCCCCTGTCCAATTTTCGTGTTGAGCTGCCACTCGGTAACCGTATACCCACTCCTCGATGTCGTCGCTCCACTCTTCGCTGTCGAAGATCTCGATTGACTTGTTACGGCGACGGCCATCTGCGTCGTCTTCGTATCGTTTAGTGATCGGGAAGTTGTAATCCATTTCGTTTTTTATTTTATCCATGCTCCAAAAGTTGACGAAATAAGCTGAAAAGGTCGAGAATTATTTTCAGCACAATGAACTTTGCCGAAAATGTACAATGTATAAGAGGGAAGAGCATCCCAGTAGATCCGTTGTCGTACAGTAGGTGTATGTATGTAGATGTATGTAGATGTATGTATGTATATGTATGTATGTATATGTATGTATGTATGTATGTACTTATTTATCCGACAAAATAACGATAATGGGATCTACTCTAAACTCTATTGACAATAAGACCTAATCTCAATTTACATTTTTTTTACGTTACCAGGTTAGCGTACCAGGGAAAAAAATAATGACATTTGAAACCCTAAAGATTCACTTCAAAGCCCCTTCAAAATAACTAAAAAAAAGGCTTCCATTATCTAAAAAATCCGCTTCTCTCTAGTTATGGAAATTATCCTAAACCTAACGGCGGAACAAATCCGCTTCATCAGTGGGGTAGTCGTTCTGATTGCTTTGCTTAAAATCGAAACACTAAAAAGAAAGTCTAATAAATGAGAGTAGTTCTAAGAAACCATAATGAAGTTGCGCACATTTGGGCCCAACAAAATCAGCAACACGGAAGGGCAAGTAATATGTTTTTCTATGGGAAAAGCATTTATTCTTACGGTGAGCACTACACGCTTGCCAAATTTCAGGAAAATGGAGTCGTTTTGATTAATTCAGAAAGCCCTTCCGTCTCAACTAGTAAGCACACTTCGATAGTTTATTCCGCAATTCCTAAAGAAACCGCTACTTTCATGGTTCCTTGTACGGGGAGCGAAAGGGAAAAAAGGAACGATTTAGAAAACGTCTATTACTACGCTAAGAACTTTCACAAAAGTCTTGAGAAGGCTTCGAAAGCTCGAAAGTACTACGCCTTCCACCTTACGGAAGCAAAGCGATCAAAGTATACTGCCATTGAGTATTGCGAAACCTTCGATTGTGAAGCCCTTCTAGAACGCTTTGATTTTGATTTTGATTTCGAAGCGGATGACATAAAAGAGAAGATCAAAGCAATTCGCATCCGTGAAGCTAAGCGGAAAGCCGAAAAACTAGCCAAGCTTAAAGCCGAAATGGAAGAAAAAGTGATCGCTTGGCGTGAAGGCAAAAAGGTTTGGATAAGCTCTTATCCAGAAACCTTGCTAAGGTTGATTGATGACGGGAAAACCGTTGAAACATCTAAGGGAGCTTATTTCCCTACAGAACAGGCAAGGCAAGCAATTCGATTCGTAAAAGCCGTTATTAAAAGCGGAAAAGCATGGCAAAGGAACGGCGAGCAGTTTAAGCTCGGAAATTATCAACTCGATGCCGTATCAACTGTTGGAACTGTTCGCGCTGGATGCCATATCGTAAAGTTTTCTGAAATCGAAAGGCTCAACAATGAACTATAATTATTACAATATTGTCTTTATTCAGAATGACTTTGAAGCGGAAGAGCCTTTTCAGATCTTAAACGAAAAAGGGGAAGATGCTTTGATCGAGTACTTGAAACAGTGGGACTTCGGAGGCGAATCAGAGCATGATATGAGCGGAAGTGTAGATAAACCGTGGGGAAGCTCGGATTCTGTTTATCGGAAGGGCTTTTACATCTTAAGCTACAATGAGCAATTCGGATACGTAGGGCTCACCCGAAAAAGGAAAGGAGTCATTCCAAAGGATTACAGATAAGAGCCTTTAAAGGCCCTTCAAAGCCCTTGCCTCAACAGGTAGGGGCTTTTTTGTGGCTAAATACATTGAGAACCGTTTGACGGGTTTAAAGCTTAATGGTATAATGCGATTGAAGAGAGCTTAAGAGATCAAAGGAAGATCTTAAAGCTGATCAAAGGGCTTCAAATAGTACCCATTAAAAGGGCTGATGTTTAGGCATTGGATTGGATCACCTGATGTCAGAAAAAATGTTATTATGATTCGCCAGGTTATTTTGAGCGATCAAATTTTACATTTTGACTAATCAAAGTACTAATTTTGACTAATCAAAGTCCATTGTTTGATCAATCAAAGTGATTAGTTTGACTAATCAAAGTACTGACTTTGACTAATCAAAATGTAAATAAAGTGTAAAGTGGTGGGGGGTGGGGGTCAGTAATGCTGAGGGCGGTCGGTACTTGTATCATAAACCACCCTTTTAAAAATTGTTGCACTCAAGGGGTTTACGGTACGTATTACTTGACATAATTGTGTAAATATGCAATAAAAATAATGTGCAGCAAGAATTAATCAAGGAAAAGCTTTTATCTGACATAGATGAAAAGATCAAGGAGTTCGTTAAGAGTTCTGAGCTTGATGGTGTCAAGGCATTAGAAAGATATGATCCCGAGAAGGCTGCTAAGATATTGTTCCTTAGTGCTAGTGGTAAGACTCAGACTCAGTTAGTACGTAAGTACGGGTTTAAGAGAAATACTATTGTTAGGGTACTAGCTACTTACGCTGATCACTTAGGTAAGTGGAGGGAGCTAGGTGGTCAACTAGCATCTTATTCTTATCTGCATATTAGTTCCTTAGAAGAAGATATGGTTCAGAAGGTACGTGAGGACATGGAGTCAGGTGAGATTAAGCCTACCTTTAAGGACATCAAGGATATCAGTATAGCTAAGGCTAACTCAGCTAGGGAGGCTTTATTGGCTAGGGGTGAAGCTACGAGTATTAATCGTGAAGAGAAGGTTTACACTGATGAGGACTACAGGGAGCTAATGGAAAAGGCTAAGAACAAAATGAAGGAAGCACAGGTAATAGATTTAGACGATGAACGGTAAAGGCGATAGAAATAGGGTGTCTAATTGGGATAAGTTCTACGAGGGGTACAATAGGATATTCCGTCCTAAGGAACCCTTTTATACGGACATCAAGGAGTACGAAAGTAGGTTCAGAGGTGGAAGATCAGATTCTAAGATTGAAAGCAAACCCTTTAAAGGTGATCCAATTAAGCACGATATAACACGAATTATTTAATGAATAATAACCTTGAATTAGTCCACAAGTGCTTAGACACCATTACTCCAGGTTGGCAATCTGTTTTAGTTGCTACTGTTACAGAGGAAGGCTTTGAGTACGACATTTTCAATAAGATGGACGAGGAGCACTTTCAAGAAAACCTAGCTGTCTTATTGGCTTTAGTTGCCAAGAAGTCCTTGCAGGAGCTAGAACAAATAGATTGGACAAATAATTAAGTTTACTGAACATCCTTTTCTGACTCCTCCTACAGCAGAGGAAATTGTCTGGCTGTACGAGAACGACCTTAATCTTCTTAAGGAGCTGCACAAGGCTCATGAGAGCAGGATTAAGGCATCTGAGGACGATCCTATTCGTCATGGATTTAATCTACCTGGGTGGGAGCGAATAAAGGATGGGTTGCAGGATTACAACGAGTGCTTGGTTCTTGGTGGTAATAGATCAGGAAAGACTACTGGATTTGCAAAGATCGTAATGGAGGCAGTGACTGAAAGCAATGATGGTCACTTAGTATGCTTTTCCCAGAACGAGGATACTTCCATCAAGGTGCAGCAAGCAGCAGTATGGGAGATGATGCCTAAGGAGTTCAAGAAGAAGACTAAGAGCATAGAGGGGTACATTAATTACAGTATGCAGAACGGGTTTACGGCTAAGAGCTTTATTTTCCCTGATACCCGTACCCGTGTAGACTTTAAGACGTACACTCAGTACAGCAACAACCAGACTATCTTAGAGGGTTTTGAGTTTGGTTTTCCTGATGCTAAGGGCTTAAACATAGGTGCGTGGTTAGATGAGTACCTAGGTGATGCTTCATTGGTAAATACCCTTAGGTTCCGACTGGCTACTAGGGACGCTAAGATGGGAATAGGCTTCACTCCAATTGATGGCTATACTCCCTTTGTGGCAGAGTACCTAAAGGACGTAGAGACACTGCAGACACGTCATGGTGAGTTGATAGATAAGGAAGTCCCTATCAAGCAGTACAGCCCATCTAGGGACGCCTCAGTGGTGTACTTGCATTCAGATGAGAACCCTTTCGGTGGTTACGAGCGTATAGCTAAAGACCTTAGAGGCAGACCAGAAGAAGAGATACTAGTTCGTGCTTACGGTATACCCGTTAAGAGCATGACTTCTTTGTTGCCCTTGTTTAACACTGAGGTGAACGTATTAAGCGATGAGCCAAACAAGTACGGTATGACCTTTCCTGACATATCTAATGAGCACAGGTACACCTGTTATCAGGTAGTTGACCCAGCGGGAGCTAGGAATTATGTAGCAATATGGGCAGGAGTAAACGAAAAGGGAGATGTGTATATTCGTAAGGAGTGGCCTGATAGGGACTACTACGGAGAATGGGCTGTGTTCGGTGATCCTAAGTGGCGTTATGGGCCAGCATCAAAGAAAATAGGTTACAACGTACAGGGATACGTTGATTTGTTTGAGGAAATAGAGGATGATATTGAGATAGAGGTATTTGAACGTATAGGTGATAGTAGGTACTTCGCTAAGGAAAACTCCGACAACGATGACTTGTTTACTGAGTTCGATGATTGTGGCATGACCTTTATTCCGTCCGATGGCAGAATGGAAGAAATAGGCATTAGTGCTATAGATGAGTGGTTCAGCTACAACCCTAACGTGCCAATAGATTCTGCTAACAGACCTCGGTGCTACATACATGAGGACTGCGGTAACCTTATAGACTCCTTAATTAACTACAACGCTTCAGGCAAATCTGATGAGCCATTAAAGGACTTCTTTGATATTATTCGTTATTTACGAATGGCGAATGGAGGCGATGGCCCTGACCACGTTCTTGCTAGAAACATGATGACAACCCGTATAGGATCAGGATATTAAATATGGCTAAAGTAAAACTAACTAAAATTGCAGATAGGTTCGAATCAAGCTTTGATTCGTTTCTTAATCTAGCTAAACGAAAGCTATCCGCTGAAATGCTTACAGGCAAAGGCAGGAACACTTGGGTGAATGAAGAAGGTCAGAAGATTTTAGTTGACTGTATGTACATCGAAGAAATCGTTCCTAAGCACTTTAAAGGTAAGGTACTGGCAGAAGCCCCTAATCCTAGCTATGTGTTTGCTTACATAAATGAGATTAAGATGAAGGTCCCTGTGGTTATTCCCAGAAGATACAAGGGAAAGATGAAGGGGAAAGTAATAACCATTGAAATGATAGAAGATGTTAGAGGACGAAGTTACAGATACGTTGCATAACTTAGTTGTAGATAAGGCATTTATAGATGAGCAAGTCGATAGACTGCTTGCTTGGGAAATATTTGTTAGGACTGTTAAGGGCGAAGATCAACAAGATATACCCCCATCAGAATTGTGTGATAGAATAGGTGTTCATAAGTGGTACGTAAACCACCTCCTAGAAGATATTAAAGGTAGATTTTATGCAGAGTGATTCAGTTTCAGAGTCACTAACCTACGTTAGTGCTGAACCAGACATCAAGTCTCTTCAGTACGCCTACGACCAGTCGGTGGTTGAGCTTGAGGCGTACTTTGACTTGTGCAGAGAGAGTTATGATGAGCGTCGTAATTGGTGGCCTGGGAAGAGTAGAGATCTTCGCAAGCACGGTGCTGATGCTTTTCCATGGGAGGGTGCATCCGACATGGAAAGTCATGTTATTGATGAGCGAATTACTAGGCTTGTATCCCTCTTTATGGCTTCTCTGTCTAGGGCTAACATTAGGGCTTTCCCAGTAGAGGTTCAAGATGTAGCCAGAGCTAAGGTAGTTTCTAACTTCCTTAAGTGGATGATTTCTTCTGGGTACATTTCTCGCTTTAGCCGCGAGATGGAACTAGGGGCTAATTACTTGCTAGAGCGTGGACTGCTTATAAGCTACGTAGGATGGCACTCAGAGGACAGGAAGTTCCTTCAGAGACTAGACCTTAACCAGATAGCCCAAGTAAGCCCTGAGTTAGCTGAGATGATCCTTTCGGGTCAGAACGAAGACCAGATGGTGGCTATGCTGCAACAGACCTTTGATGGCGTTACAGTTAAGCGAGCAAAGAATGCACTGGCTGAACTAGCTGACGTTGGCTCTGCTGAGTTGCCAGTTGTACGCCGTCAGATAAATGCACCAGAGGTAAAGACACTAGCCCCAGATGGGGACTTTATCTTCCCTCCGTATGTTACCGATCCACAGCGAGCACCTTACTGCTTCTGGAAAACGTACTACACGGCACAGGAGCTAGAAAATAAAGTAGCTACTGATGGATGGGACGAAGACTTCGTTGAGTTAGTTATAGAGCGATACCGTGGAGTTAATATAGACTCTATCGAGCGTGAGCAGGAGGGCCGTCGGTCATTAAGCCTTACCGATAATGCTTACGAGGCTGAAGAGCTAATAGAAATAGTTTATGGATTTCAACGTTTAGTTGATAAGGAGGACGGCTCCGAAGGGA
>Ga0209232_1001626_pt1 | contig 11863 bp, 10 predicted proteins | sample ETNvirenome_2_60_FD_184066 | JGI IMG/M metagenome (GOLD analysis project Ga0209232, IMG submission 184066) | Marine viral communities from the Pacific Ocean - ETNP_2_60 (SPAdes) (version 2) | ecosystem: Environmental > Aquatic > Marine > Oceanic | place: Pacific Ocean | collected 2013-06-22
TATCAATGATGTGGTATACAATTCTTTCCTATTCACTACATTAGGTAGTTTCGGTATCGCAGGTGCAGAAAAAGTTTTAAAAAAATAAGTTATTAATTCTTAATTAACCAAGGAGTAAAAATGGCTGAAAGTCAGTATGGGTTTCCTACTGAAGTTCTATCTTTACCTTCACAGGGATTATTATATCCCGAAGATAGTCCTTTGCGTAGTGGAACAATAGATGTTAAATATATGACAGCAAAAGAGGAAGATATCTTAACTTCCACAAATCTAATTCAACAAGGTAAAGTAATTGAAAAACTATTGGAGAGTGTAATCGCAGACCCAAAAGTTAAATTAGATGACTTACTAATCGGTGATAAAAATGCATTAATGGTTGGAACTCGTATTTTAGGATACGGAAAAGACTATCCTTGCACTATCGTTGACCCTGACACAGGTGAAAAAGTTGAAGTTGTTATTGATTTAACAAAATTAAAACACAAAGAAATAGATGAAACATCTTATGAAAATGGTAATTTATTTTCATTTGAATTACCTAATTCAAAAAAAGTCGTTGAGTTCAAACTATTAACTCAAGCAGATGAGAGCAAAGTATCTGAAATATTAAAAGATTACGAGAAACTTACAAAACTAACAGGTATTGATAAAGGTGTAACTACTCGTTTAAAATATATAATTCAATCAATAGACGGAGATACAAATCAAAAAACTATTGATGACTTTGTTGAGAATCAGTTTTTAGCATTAGATGCGAGAGCATTTAGAGTTTATAGAGAGTCGGTAGAACCAGACATCATTATGAAGTTTGACTACACAAGTCAATCTGGTGGAAGTCATAAAATTGATATTCCATTAGGGATAGACTTTTTTTGGCCAGCCGCCGAGTAATAGGGCGGCCATTCACGAAGAAATCTTTAACATAGCATATTATGGTAATGGGTTCAACCACAACGAACTCTATAATATGCCAATTCCATTGAGAAGATTTTATGCTCAAAAATTAATTGATGCAAAAAATAAAGAATCAGAACAAATCGATAAAATCCGAAACAAAGGAAAGACTGAAATATCTCGTCCTACCTTTCAAAAATCTTAAAACTTGATATTTATTGATAGGAAAAAACTATGAACAGAAAATTTGTAAAAGAAAATAAAAAAGTATTAAGAGAATTTCTTGGTAAAGCTATTGTCAACTTTTTCGTGAATCAGGGTAAAAGAGATATCGCTCGTATGATTGATAAAGACCCTGAGTTAAGAAAAGTTCGAAGTGATTTAATTAAACAAACAAAAGAATTAAACAAAAGACTACCTGCTTTAAAAAAATCAAATCCTGAATTATATAAAATTTTAGCACAATAATAAATCAAAAAAAGGTTATAACACAAACGATAAAATATGGCCGAAACAACAAAAGAACAAGCAAAAAACTCACAAGTTAGAAGTAAAAATACCGAACAGACATTAAAATCTGAAAAAGGTATTACTGCTGAACACGAAAAACAGGCGAAGTTTACCGAACAGGAAATCGCTGCAGGTATTGATTATTCTGATTTATTAGATAAAGAAATCGGAAAACTACAACAAAAGGCTATTAAAGAAAACGACCTTAGCAATCAAATTAAACAAAGTAGAATAGAAGAACGTCATATAAAAAGTCAAATGAATGAATTGGACGATAAAGGACGAGAAATAGCACAACAGATGATTGATAAGATACGAGCTCGTAGACAAGAATTAGGGAAAGAAAGAGATTTAGCTGAAGAAGCTGCTGACGCTCAAGCAAATAAAAATTTATTAATTCAAAAAGGAGAATTTGCAATTAGAAAACAAGGTGATGCAGCAAAAAACCTTGGTGATAAAATTGAAGGATTTTTTAGTAGTATAGGTGGTGATACATTAGTCAAATCATTAGGTATAGAAAACTTTGGTAATACATTACAAACAGAAGTTATGTCTAATCTAATGAAAACAGGAAGTTTAACAAATGCGTTAAGTTCATCATTTGGTGTCGTTAATAAACAAGTCGGTGCTTTAGCTAAAAGATTATACACGTTGGTAGCGACAAATCCAATAACTGCTTTGGCGGCAGCTGCAGTTGGTTTGTTTATGTTGTTCAGAAAAATAAAAAGAGCAGCAAGAGATTTAGCAAATGAATTATCATTTTCAAAAGACCAACTTGACGGACAATTAGTAAATTTAAAATTGGCAGAGGCAAGTTTTAAAATACAGAATCTTGACGCAAGTAAATTAAAAACAACACTCACAACCTTATCTGAAGAATTTAGAGATTTATCATTAGTGACTGCAGAGAACGCAGCGAACATTGAAAAATTTGCACAAAACTCCGGTATCGCTGGTGACGAAGTTGCAAAACTAAATAAAAAATTAATGGTAATGGAAGGATTATCATTTGACGCAGCGTTGAATATGCAGGAACAAGCTGCAGCAATGGCGAAAGCTGAGGGATTAGCTGTTGGTAGAGTATTGAATGATATGGCATCAGCAGCTGAAGATTTTGCAAGGTTCTCACGAGACGGAGCAGACGGATTAGCCGAAGCCGCAGTCGCAGCAGCAAAACTTGGATTAAGTTTAGACGGAGTGTTAAAAGCTTCTGAAGGGTTATTAGATTTTGAATCAAGTATTACGAAAGAATTTGAAGCACAAGTCTTAACAGGACAAGCATTGAATTTAGAAAAAGCCAGACAAGCAGCACTCGCAGGAGACCAAGAGGGATTATTACAAGAAATCAGAAGTATTGCACAAGGTGTTAATGTAGAGTCTATGAATGTAATTCAAAAAGACGCAATTGCAGGTGCAATAGGAATATCAGTAGCAGACTTAATGAGAGTAAGTCGTGGGGAATCATTGGATAAACAACAAACACAAATTGACTTACAAAAGAAAACTAATGACATACTAATAAATGGTTTCCAAGAAAATACAGATGAATTAAACAAAATAGAAGAAAACACAAAACCAACTGGTGGCGGTGGTTCTGATAATCTAACTGGTTTAGAGTTCGAAATGGGATAATATAATGGCGTTAATAGAATTAAAATCAAATCTAAGTAAAAAAGTAGGAAAAACCAATACTACTGAAAACGGAACATTTCGTGTAAATCAAGGAGATAACACGGAAAGAGACACTTCATTTACTGATAACCAAGTTTCACAACAATATGATAAACTTAGTCCAGATGAAGACCAACTAATCAAAAGAAAGATTGGTAAAAATTATAGAGGAACTAATTCTGACGGCGGATTAACTCGTGGTGGTAAAATTCTTAATATTGACAGACAAGTAGAGGATACGAAAAGAATTACAAAGTATCTCGCAACACCAAAAGGTGTATTGTTTAAAGTCAAACAAAATATATTACAAAAGAAAAACGCTAGACCAGAAACAAGAAATTATGACGGAACATCAGTAATTAGAAATATAGATTCGGTATCCGAAATATTAGACGGAGATAGAAGTCAAGCTGGAAGTCCACGACATATAGGCGGTGGAAAGTATTCAGATAGTTCAAAAAATTTTAGAGGTCAAGTAACACCAGCTGTAACTTATTTATCAAATACAACTAATGTAGCAGGAGATATAAAAAAACTACAAGTTGAGTATGGGCCCGATGGTGATAGTGGATTTGGAGACTTAAGTAAATTTAAAGGACAAAAAGGAAATGAATCATTACCAACAGACTTTATTAAATTTAGAATTAGAGATGCCGTTAATGGTAAGTGGATTATATTTCCAGCATTGATTACAGGTATTACGGATAATTCATCAGCTACTTATAGTAAAACAAATTATATTGGTAGACCAGACGCGGTTCACGTTTATCAAAACAGAACTCGTAGTATTTCGTTTAATTTAAAAGTTCTCGCGACAAACAGAACAGAACTTCCAATTATGTGGAAAAAAGTAGATGCGTTAAAAGGATTAACACAACCAACATTTAAACCATTTTTTGTTGAATCATCTACTTCAACCAATACAACAGCTGAAGAATTTACAAGACCAACAGCACCTTATGTTTACTTGACGATTGGTGATATGTTTATCAATACGCCAGGATATTTTGAATCAGTTAATGTAACGATTCCAGAAGCTTCATCTTGGGAAACTTTAAACAATGAACAATTCCCACATATGTGTGATATAGCTTGCACATTTACTTACATTGGTAGAGATTTACCAACAACACTAAGTCCAAATTATGATGGAAATAGACCAGGATTAGGATTTAACACAGCAAAAGAAACACCAATAAATGATACACCAACACCAGCAGAGACACCAACCGATGCTACTGAGTTGTCAGGTAGGGAGAGAAGAAGAGCTCGTAGAACTGCAAGAAGAAATGCTAGAATTGATAGAAGGATACAAAGAAATAATAGTAGAATAGAAAGACTCGAAAATAGAAGAACATAATGAGATACGATAACCAAAAAATACTTCAAGATGAAAACAAAACAAGATATTTAAATAGAATTGAATATCCAGTTATACCCGTGCGTGATACTGATTTATTTATTCAAGGACAATACGGAAAACGACTTGACAATCTGGCATTTGAATATTATGGTGATGTTCAATTATGGTGGATAATCGCAAGAGCAAATCCTGAGTGTCAATCTAATGGTTCTATGTATATGAATCCAAATAAGGAGTATCGAATCCCACAAAACATCAGTAGTATTTTAGCAGAATTTGAAGAGTTAAATGACTAATGAGCACATTCCAAGCTAGACATATTGAACCAGAAGTCCAACAGGCTATTGTTAGAAAAATCAAAGCTTTAAATAGACAAAATCTTGATGGAGATGACCAATTCATTGGTAGGAATTCAGAAATATTAGAACCTGCAGAATCAAATAATCCAATAGGATATCATATGGTAAGAAACACTTTTTGTAGACTTAGTGTTGATATATCAGTTGAGGGTGAGGACGAACCAAGAGTTTTATTTTTTTCAAGTTATATAACACCAGGTTCAGAAAGATATGGAAAAAAAACTCAAGCCAATAGACACCTAACTTTTAACAAAAATCCTTTTACCAAAGACAAAAATTTTATATGGAGAGGAGAAGCAGGTATAACAGGTGTTCAAGTTAATCAAAAGTCTTTTTTTGTCAAAGAGTTAACTATTAACTGGTCTTGTCCAGACCCAAATGACTTTGAGAGAATTATCAAACCTGCATTTTTACAACACGGAAGATTTATGGTCTTAGAGTTTGGTTGGGGTATAAGTGATAAAATAAAAAATTCTTTCAAAGATGTAAACAAAAAGAATATGACGAAGTATATGGAGGAACTTAGAGATAGGAACTCGAAATCAATAGACTCTTATCAAGCTGAGTGTGGTGTTGTTACGAATTATAAATATGATGTCGGTGAACAAGGTGGATACTCAGGAACAATCACTATCGTTTCAAGAGGTGATAATGTGTTAAATGGGGCACTAAACAATGTGGATTCAGAAGAATCAGTTACTAAATTTGAGTCAATAAAAAGTCAAGAATTACAATCACAAGCTAAAGAAATAACCACAACATTTAAAGATACTATTGATAAGCTTACAGAATATGTAAATGCAATTATTTTTAAATCAGTATTCGCGACATCCAATAGTGAGTCTACTTCAAATTTAGGAACAAGAGGTGATAATTATTACTTTTATGATGGAGCTATGAGAACTTTAAATCGTGCTGGTAACCAACCAATTACTAAAACATATGTTTCTTGGGGTTGGTTTGAAGACCACATATTGAATAGTTTTTTTAAAATTGATGTCGAAACATCTGATGGTGATAAAATTCCATTTCAAGAATTTAGAAGTATTTCAACAGCAGAGGATTTTTTCGGTGGAAAAACAAAATCAAAAACATTAATTCCTAATCGTTGTAATAATGTAAAAGGTCTTTACTCTTTAGGGTGTAGTGATATAATATTACCAGGACAAGGTTTCCCAATGAATGTATATACTGATACACTTAAAGAGATGCAAAAAGCTATAGACAAACATAATGAATATAGGGCGGCGACCACGGGTGGAATCTATCTTCCAATCCTTACGGATGTTACAGCTGCAATTACAAACACCATAGGTGCAATTAATACATTAAATCAATCATTGTTAGGAGTAGCCGGAATTGGAACCAGTAGTGCATTTGGTTTTATGAATTCTGAATTAGTTTGGGGAAAAGATTTATACGAGGAGGGAGCAAATTTTACAAAGGAAAGTTATGCTGCACTTGGACAAGCTGTAAAGGCACAAACTCAAATAAGAAACACAGCAAAAGCTTTAAATACATTTGGTGCTATTGATAAAGAATTTAAACCTTTTGGTAATCCAGAAAATGGTGAAGGTATTATAAGAAATATGGTCTTTGAAACTGAATATTTAAAAAGTCATTTTCAGGGTATCAATTCAATAAAAGAAGGTATTAGTAGTTTATTTACTGATGTGAGTGGTAAGTATGGTGGATTTTTCAAATTTGGACTTCATCAAGATGAGGATAATAATGGAAGAGTCGGAGTAGTAGATTTCAATTATCAAAATGATGTAGAAAAATCACCAGATTTATTATCCGATAAAACAAAATCAAATTTTGTAAAATTTATTGAGGGTGATAGAAAACTTAGCTCAAGAAGAATGTGGGAGTTTGGTTTATTTTCAAAAGATAGTATTATAAAAGATTTTTCTTTTTCATTACAACTATCTAAACAGGCAGCTACTCTCGCATTGTATGGTGCTGGAAACAATGGTAGATTTGTTAATAGTTCAGGATTAGCCGACTTAGGTATTGAAAGATTTACAGCTTTAGGTAAGGCGGAACTATACACAAAATTATATCCTAATGCGTCAGGTTCTTTGGCTCAAGAAAAAAACCAAAGTCAAAAAGTCATAACAAAATTTGTAGCTCCATTATTATCAAATAATGAGGTAGAGGTTGGCCCAAATTTACCACCAGATACATTAGGTGTGATGACAGGTGAGTATAAAAAAGTTTCGTCAATCAATCAGGAAACCGTTGATGAACTCGTTGAAGCAAACTCTATTTACGATTTTAAAATTTTAGAATCCATTAAGAATACATCAAAAGATATATCAGATGACCACAACTCAGATGACTCTGCAGTGGATTTTGGAGTTGGATATGATAGTGATGGAAATCTGAACCCGTCAAGCAAACGAAAAATGTTAGCATCAATCAATTATTCTGATATTTCAGGTGAGATGTCAAACTACCAATTAAATAAAACAATTATACCGATTGAATTAGATATGACGATTGATGGTATTGGTGGATTAAGACCAGGTAACCTATTTAGAGTAGATTATTTACCAAAAATTTATCGAAAATATACATACTTTCAAATATTTTCAATAAACCATACAATCAATACGAGTGGTTGGTCAACCGCAATAAACGCTAAAATGAAATTAGACTTTCCAAAAATGATAAGGGAAGGACTCATAGAGATAAAAAGTGTAGAACAGGCTAAAACAGAAGCTGGATTAAAAGAAGCTGTAGAAGATATTTCAGAAAATCTTTCTCGTGTTTCTCTTGAGTTTCGAAAGACTACGAAACAAAAAGCTTTTGGTGCTATGGGAGAAAAAAAAGTAGAGGCTATAAAAAAATTAGAAAAGGAATCTTTAGGTTGGAGTTCAGAAGAAACGGAAATAAGATATGCTATCAACAATGATACAACATTAGTAAATTCAATTAAAAGTTTAGTTGATGGTGGTATTCCACTTCAACAGGCGGCTCAATCGTATGTTACAACTAATTTTATAAGTGAAATTAATCAATTTTCAGTTATAGATAGAAGGAGAAATCAATTTATATCTAAATATACAGCCGTTGTTATGAACAAATATAATGGTAAAAATGTTTTAAAACCATTACCTAATGATGCAAGATTTAACGAAGACGGTACACCAAGAGATATAGAAACTAAAAATACAACATTAGTTGACGAATATAATCCTATTCTTGAACAAGAGTATGAGGTTGAGGATACCATAGTAGTTAATCGTGAGGTTTACTCAGAAACACCAACTGCATTAATTACCACAACTGAAAACACAAATGAAGAAATTACACTTAGAAATGAAGACACAGATGTCTATACTGAAAATGATGGTGCAGTGGTTAACAAAAAAACAACTAATGTTAATGTAAAAAACACTTTAGTAACACCACCCTTTTCTGCTGAGGACATAGAGGATTTGAGAGATACAGAAAGAGCAATTAATGAGTATAATTTAAAGATGTCTACACCAAGTGCACCAAGTAATATTTCAACTAATATCGAGGAAGTGAGGGCTAAGTATGGTTATACACCATACCTTTCAACAGAATATGTAGACAATAATTATGTATACAAAATCGGGCCTATTAAAGTTAGTAAAGAAGAATTTGACGCTGTTAATCGTATACAATCAGAATCTATTAATGTAAGTTTTGACGAACTTTTTGGATAAAAAAATTACATTTTGATTAATTAAATCAATACTTATAATAAATGGTTATAGTAAATACAGATATTCTATTCAACCAACTCAAACAACAAATACAATCTAAACCATTTGTATTATTACAAATGTATTCTGATGTTCAAAAGCATCCACAAGAAAATCGTATAAGTTGTTATTGGGTTGATTTTCAATTTGAACAATACATTGTGCCGGTTCATCACACGGAACAATATCGTGATAACCTGCCAATGATAGAAACCGACCAAATGATTTATGTTCAAGACTTAAAACAATATCATCACAACACATTAGTATTTGGTAAAAACATTAAAGACTTAAATTGGTCTTGGTATCAACAAACAAACCAACCTTATGATTTTGACGAACACCTAACTAATTCACATCATCATTATTATAGATTACATTATGATAAACAAAACATCAATGATGTTGTTCCTTTGGTCAAACACGCAGAATACTTTCAACCAATATCAAGAGAACTGTACAAGTCCTATGAAGAACACGACCAAACCATATTGGAAACACTATACGAAATAGAACGCAATGGTTTAAAGACTTATGAAAAAATCATATATTCAGAATATAATCCTTATACTTCCACAGGTAGACCAAGTAATCGTTTCGGTGGTATGAACTTTGCAGCTCTGAATAAATCAGACGGAAGTAGAAAACAATTTATTAGTAGGTTTAACAACGGAGTTCTGGTTGAAATGGACTTTGACGGATATCACTTACGACTAATCGGAGAGATAATCGGTTATGATTTTCCTGAAACATCAGTTCACGAACATATGGCAGAACTATATGGATTACCTTATGATGAAGCAAAAGCTTTATCGTTTAAATATTTGTATGGTGGTATATCAGATGAGGTGTCAGATAATCCATTTTTCTCAAAAGTAAACGATTATATTAAATTACTCTGGCAAGACTACAAAACTAACAATTTTGTTAAATCTTATATTTATAATAGAAAGATACATAGGAAAAATCTACACGATATGAATCCAAATAAGTTGTTTAATTATATGATTCAACTTATGGAAACAGAAAACAATATCAAGATTTTAAATGAATTACAACCTAAATTACAAAAATATAATAGTAAGTTAGTTTTGTATAACTATGACGCATTTTTATTTGACTTTGATACAAAAGACGGATTGGAGTTTTTAGAAATGGTAAAACAAACCATAGAAAGTGATGGTAAGTATCCAGTTAAGATTAGTAGAGGTGTTAACTATCACGAAATGGACGACATAACGGAGAAGTTTAAATGAGCAAAATAAAAGAGTTATCTAAAATTACTACTCGTTACACTAACAAAGAGGGAGTAGCAAATCCAGCCACTCAAAAATATGATTACAAAAGACCTACAATGGTTAGTTTAACAAAAGAAGATTTAAAACATTTGTATAATACAGGTACATTAGAAATTCGTGGAATAACAATCGTTTATGAAAAATAATTGGAAAAAAATACTCAATGAGTTAAGTTATAGAGTTTCTTCTGGCATACCAGACTTAACCAACGAACAACACTTAATGAAATTATGGGAAATTTTAAAAGAACATAATTGGAATATTGATGCTCGTGTGGAATTATTAAGAAATTTATCTAATCAAGAAATCATTACCGAAGCCTCAACAAAAAGAACTGAAGCTTTACACGAAGCCTTTTTCGCATTAGGTATATGTGGTGCAGAAAAAATTCCTGATGACTATGAAGATTTAGTCGCTATAACACAAGGATTATACTCTTCGAAACCAAAACTACATAATTTACGAAAACATTTAGAGATATTTGAGTCTACACATAATGACTCACCAATGATGACAGCTAAAGACAAAGATATGTATAAAGACGCGGTAGCACTCGGAAAAAGAGTTTATCAATATATGAACTCAAGAGGATATACGGTAGAGGGTGCAACAAAAGTTTTTCCAGGAACAATCAAAGCAGTTGGTGATGCAGTAGTTTATTTTACAAACAAAGAAGGTAATTCCGAAATACTTGATGTTTCATTAAAATACAAAGCTGCACAATTTGGTAGTTTATCAATTCCTAAAATTTGTAAACTTCTTTATGGTAGGGAACTTAAATCAGGATTATTAAACGATATGTATAATGAGGGATATAAAGGAAAAATTGACAATGTCTTTAAAAGATATATGGACGCTACTTATGATTTTAGAAAAGAAAACGCCCAAGGTAAGTATACAAAAAAAGATAGAGATGTCTTAATGAAACTTACAAAAAAACCAGCGACTTGGGCTGATTTTAAAAAAAATGTATCTAAAGAACAAAAATCTGCACTTTCTCACATATATGGTGTAAAGGGTGGAGTTTCAAAGGGACAGGCATCAAAGAAATCTGCATATCTAAATGCAAAACGAACAACACTTAATAATTCCATTGATAAATTTTTAGGTTCTAAATCCACATTAGATAATCTTGAAGACTTTATAACTTATATTTTAAGAGCTGATAGTTTGTCAGAAGAAAAACCATACCTTTACTTAGCAGATAGTGGAAACAAGATGACATTTATGCCTTCAAGAAAAGAGATAGCAGGTAAAAAATATACTATATCATCAAAAGTTAAGGAAACAAAAGATGGTGCTAGTGCAGACTATACCTATGATGTAGATGTGATGTCCGACGGACAAAAACTATTTACATTTGATATTAAGTGGAGATTCGGTTCAGGTCAATTTGGTGGTGATTTAAATCAAAAAGGAAGTAAAATAATATTTCACTCTGCATTTGCAAAGGTATTTGGATTACCTAATGTCCCACCACCAGTCAAGGTAGGTAAATAATGAAAACTCAATTACTATGCACCTTTACTTCTAAACCAAGACTAAATGATACCTTGGATATTATCATTGGTTGTAATGAAGTCTTGTATGAAAAAGTATATGTGTTTCAAAATGAAAGCGACTTATCACAATTAATCTGCACATATAACATTGAGTATAAATATGATTATGAAGAAAGTATCATTGATACAATCTCACTTCACAGAAAGAAACAATCCAACACACTCTACACAATCAATGCACTAAACGAAGTCATTAGAGAAAAAAATGATGGCGTATTAGACAAATCTTATATGGTAGATTGGAACGAGTTCAGTAATACACTACTACTCACAAACGAAATGGGATTACAAAAAATACCTACCAAAATCTACCAAATCGTAGATACAACTTCTTGGAAAAAATAAAAAAAAACACTTGACATTGTCATATTTTATTACTATATTATAGTGTAAGTTTTTTGACAATTAACAAGGTTCGTAATGAGACGAACGGCGTAAGCCAGGCGAGGTGTGGTGTGGGTTCTCATTG
>Ga0209232_1001627_pt1 | contig 11859 bp, 14 predicted proteins | sample ETNvirenome_2_60_FD_184066 | JGI IMG/M metagenome (GOLD analysis project Ga0209232, IMG submission 184066) | Marine viral communities from the Pacific Ocean - ETNP_2_60 (SPAdes) (version 2) | ecosystem: Environmental > Aquatic > Marine > Oceanic | place: Pacific Ocean | collected 2013-06-22
ACAAACTCACAACCATCTTCTGGTGTGGCCATTCCCACCTTAAATGAACCTTTAAGACAAGTCCAATAATCTGTTTGTATGTTATGTTTATGCCAAGCCACTATATGATCTGTACTGTTAACGTATGATACATTTATCTGTCCATCCAATACATCAAATACATCAAATAACCTTTGTGCTCTATCATCTTCATTATAATACATATCATTCTCCTTTACGAAAACATCATTATTTTTGGTACGTGAGTTATAAACTGACCACCATTCTGAACAAAATCACTTTCTTTATTAGCTATAATATCTTTAAAGTTCCAAGCCCCTAAAAAAGCGTAATCATAATCATTCAAATCTACGTCCTCTCTATTCACTACAGGTATATGACTACCTGGTGCGAGCAATCCTTGCTTATTAGGTGTTGTATCTGTAATACAATCTATGAGAGAATCATCTATACCACAATAATTAAATACAGTAGTAGACTTTGAAGTAGCTCCTATACTTAATATCTTTTTACCATTATGTCTAAGATTCCCCAAACATCTCAGTAATTCGTCTTTTGAATCTTTAACTCTCTCAGCAAATATTTTATAAGTTTCAAATTCATCGACTCCAAATACAGCCTCTTCAGCAATATTATCATAATAATTTTGAGTTATAATATTATCAGATGATACATCTGTCTTTTTTGCATATATTCTATTTGAACCACCATGTACTGATAAGTTTTCTACATCAAATATCATTAAACCGTTTTCTCTTAAAATATTATCTAATGCTATTACAGAAAATATGTGTGCGTGTTCATCATATATTTGATCATATGAACCTCTTTCTAACATTTTAAGAAGTGATGGATCTTCAAATACAAATACTCCTTTGTCATTTAGTAAGTTAGCAACAGCACTAAAACAATCATCTAAGTCTTGTATGTGACAAATACAATTAGCAGAATATATTAAATCAGCTTTACCCATAACTTCTTCTATTTCTTTCGACAAATCTGTATTCCAAAAATCTGTTCTTGTTCTGTATCCCATATCGCCTGTAATTTTAGCAAAGTTATCACACGGCTCTACACAAAAAGAACTCTCAGTAGGGAAATTTGAGATAAAAGGACCATCATTAGAACCTATTTCTAAAACTGATTTTGGATTAAATCTTTCTTTCAACATCTCCGCAGTATTTTTAAAATGATTTACCATTGGTGTGGACATCGAAGTATTATATGCATAATTTTCATTAAACATTAATTCTGGCTTTACAAATTCTTTCAAAGAAACTAACTTTGTTTCTTCATCAAATACCACTTTTAAATTGAAGAAAAACTCATCATCAATTTCTTCTTTCTTTAGAAATTTATTCGCTATAGGTTGTCTACCTAAATCTAAAAACTCTTTCTTCATTTAACTAACTCCTTATTTGTAAACAGCAAATCTTTTTGAACTATGGTTTCTCCATCATAGTGCTCACCAATACTCATTTTTTCTTCAAATCCCATTTCTATCATGTGGTCTATAGTTTCTTCAGCAGTAGGTGCTCCTTCATTATACTCTATCAAAGACACTTCCAATATTACAACCTTAGCTTTACTGACTAAATTAGTACCACCTTTGAGTATATCTAACTCAGAACCTTGGGTGTCTATTTTAATTAGATCAAACACATAGCTATTCTTAAATATATCATCTAACTTTTGTAGAGTCATAGTATTTTCTTGAACCAATTGTGGAATATCCCAATAATTAGCTTCTTTATAGTATGAGTTACCTTCTGTTTGTGGTTTATCGCTTCTAGTATAGAAAGTGACTTTTCTTTCTTCATCACCTAAAGCTGCTATTTTATATTTTGTGTCTCCACTAATCATTGATAATCTGTCTAATGAGCTTTCGTGTATTTGATTAGCTTCAATCATATAGATAAAAGAATCAGGCCAATAAACTCTAACCCAACTGTGAAATTGACCTGTATGAGCACCTATATCTAAAATATTATCAATATCAATACCCAAATCTTTTAATTCATATAATCTCATTTCCTCGCCTTCTCTATACATCGTGCAAGCTCCTTAAAATGTCTACTTCCTCAACAACTTTTCTTATTTTTTCATAATGCATTCCGCTTTTTCCTTTAATACCCCAAGGTTTGTGAAGTCCAAAGGGTGGCTGATTAAATAATGGATACATATAACCACTATCGATTGAAAAACTTAAAACTTCTTTTACTAATGGTTTTTTCACAACCGAATCTGAAACAAAATAATCCTCGCAAGAATTACCACCTCTCTTTAAATATATCTCTAAATTTTTATCTATAATATCTATCATCCAACTCTTCTTTCTAATGGATAAACCACCATTCATAACTCTATCATAGGTTTCATTTAATGATGATTCTGAAAATGCTTGGCCCCACCATCCGCCTATATAATCAAATTTTTCAAAGTCACTAACTTTGTATTTAGATTTAGAACATAATATGGTATCACATTCAAAGTATAAAACAGTTTCGCTAACGACTTGATCCCAAAATTTAGTTTTTAACATAATTTCTAAGCTTGAGTCTTCTTGAGTTATTGAGCTTATACCCAAGTCACTTAAAAATACTTCTTTATTTTTTAAGACAATATCATTATTTATTATATCATTTATATAATCCAAATTATCATTACCATGAAATATCTGTAAACTCCAATCATTTGGTAAAATAGACATAACATTATTTAATACAAAAGGTAAAGCTTTGTGCTTTCTTGTTTCTACTATTAAAGCTACTTTACTCATTTTAAATCCATAAAAGATAATGTCGTTGGCCATATATAATTTTGATAAGAATTTACTCCAACTTCTACTTTACATTTTACGATTCTATTTTTAATATCAGCCATCTCTTCTTTTGATATATGTTTTGTTTCTAATATCAAATTATCACTATTTTCAAAATCCTTCATCAAATCCATAGATAAAGTATCACCATCCTCAACAACTGTATACCCATACAAAGTAACCCATTGATTACTGGATGAATGTAAATCCTCTATTACATAAACACCATTTTCTTTTAAACAGCTGTATAATACTTTTAAAGAAATCTGTTGTTGTCTCATAGAGTGACCACCATCATCTATAATAATATCAAATTCATCACCATTTTCAACAGTAAATTTATTTAAGTCCTCAACGCTTGATTGATCTCCTCTAAAAATAAAAGACCTTTCTTTATCTCTGTCATTCCAGCCATTAACCATAACCATATCTCTACCTGTTCTTTTATCATAGACTTTATCTTCATAAACTATTCTGTTGTCCATAGCGTAAACATTCGCATTTGGAAAGTAATCTAACCACATCAAATGTGAGCCACCCGTATCCAGTCCTATTTCTAATACCTTATCAACATCATTTCTAATAATTTCAAATTTACTCTCATAGTGTTTTAGATAACCCAAAGCATCCTTATCAACGTTATATTTTCTAGCTATTTCTGTTAAACTATTCATTATAAAACCTCCTGTAACGTTTTTCTATCTATAAATATATTAGATTCATATATCTTATCATATTTTAGAGCTTCATCTATTACCATATCAATGTCAATACTTAAATCAAATGTTATCGTAGAATATCTATCTATTATATCACTCACATCATTATTCATAAGTTTTGAAATTTTTGGTAAAAAGTAACCTAATGCTAATCCATGAGGTATACCATAATGTCCTGTTAAAGGATATGATAAAGAATGTAATAAATTAGTACCAGCAATTTCTATAGCTTTTCCTGCCTCGCATCCAGCTCTTATTAAATTAACATTATCCTTATCGCTATTTCTTAATATCCTCAAAGCGTTGTTACAAAGTTTAATACTTTCCTTTGTAGCTTTCTTTGAATTCAAACTATCTAAACAATGACTTACAACATCAAAAGTAGTTTCAGCTACCACATTATACGGTAATTTTAAAAAATCAGAATTAATAGTAACCTCTTTTGGTTTATGTCTTTTTATACTACACTTTTTAACACCGTCCCAATAAACAGACCAAGATGTTTCTGTAGAACCTGCAGCAGTTGTTGGATAACAAATAATTGGATTTTTAGATATTATTTTAGCAGTATCTATTACAGCACCACCACCGATAGCCACTACATTTTTTTCAGTACCAACCTCATCTAATATACTTTTATCAGGTGCTGATGTAACCACTTTTTTTCTTTTAAAGCCAGATAATAAATCTTTTGTAGACTTAGAACAAACCAATAAAGTACTCAAAATAACTCCTTAATTTGTTTAGTATTTTCAAAGCAATCTAAACCAACTCTTTCTGATTTACCATCTTTATTAATTTTAAATATTCTGTTTACACCTTTGTAACTTTCATCTAAATCAGCACACTTAAATCCACCAACTGATTCGTGACAACCATTATCTAAAACATAAACAAAAAGGTTATCTAAATTATGTTCAGCTATAGTATGTGTTATACCTAAGTGCATTAATAGAGCCGCGTCACCACTTATCACAACTATTTCTTTATCTGTATTAACAGCCATACCCAAACCAATACACGGAGCTAAACCCATACTTCCTTGCATATAAAATATATTCTTATTTGCTGGATACAAATTATACATAGCTCTTGAAATATAACCTGTGCTTGTTATAAATATTGTTCCATTATCGTGATAGCTATGGATAGTTCTTAATGCAGAATCTCTACTTATCATACTATTATATAATTTGTATAACCAATTAATTTTAACATCATCTCATCAACCTCGCCCATAACTTTATGTTGTGGTAATCCTTTTCTGTGTCCTACTACTAACAGAGGGTAAATTTTATGTGGTGTACAAAGACTTGTTAGAGCGTTTATACAATTACCAAGTCCTGAATTTTGTAAGTAAACACAACTTTTCATACCAGCCAACTCTGCACCAACTGCGATACCTATAGCCTGTCCTTCATTCAAAGCTGGTATATGTTTAAAAGGTGAATCTTCTATTTCTTTTATGAATGATTTCAATCTACTATCTGGCACACCAGTAAAGAAATCATATGACTCTGAAACATCTCTTAAACTAATCATTTGGTATTAGCTCCAAAACTTTCTTTATTGGTAGACATTTTTTACTAGCCTCATAACTTCTTTTGTTTTTTAGTATTGATTCAGCGGTGTTAACCATAGCTGGATATGAACTTCTAAGTAAGTGATTAGCATAAATAACCAAATCTACTCCAGCTTCAATTAATTCTTTTTCTCTTACTCTATTATAAGTAGATGGTACAACCACCAAAGGAACTTTTTTCTTAAATTTTTTGTATTTTTTAGAAAAAGATATTATCTCTTCCTTATTTTTACTTTTACTATGAATCATAATACCATCAGCTCCACTATTAATATACATACTCGCTCTGTATATGGCATCATCAATACTTTTTCCTAATATCAAACTTTCTATTCTAGCTATAATCATAAACTCTTTTGTTACCAAAGACTTTTTACCCTCTGATATTTTTTCTGCAAAATCATTTGGATTATCTTGCGTCTGATTAGAAGTGTCTTTAAAAAGAGAATTTCTTTTATTACCAATCTTATCCTCAATTATCACAGCAGATACACCAGTTCTTTCTAATGTCCTTACTGTAAATTTGAAGTGTTCAACCACTCCACCATTATCCAAATCTACAATCATTGGTTTTGTTGTCACATCAAATATCTCACTCAAAGTCTGACTAACTGTGGTTATGTCTACATACTGATTATCTGGCTTACCTTTAGATGCTGAATGAGTTAGACTACTTAACCACATAGCATCAAATTCATCATTACCAACTTTTGTTTTTTCTACAATCAAACCTGTCAAACCATTATGAGCTTCCAAAACTCTAACTATTGGTTTTGATTCAATTAACCTACTCAACATTTTTCTTCTAATATCTGGTGTTGTTCCAACTTCTTTTAAATGGTTATGCAATTTGGTAGAAGATACTCCTTTCGTGTATGGAACATCAACAACTTTACCACCCCATTCATTTAACTTATCGATTACACCTTTTCTAACTTGCTTTTGAACTCCCTCTTTCCAATCATCTCCATGAACAACATAATCTGGTTTTAATTTTTCTATATTTGGGATGTAATCTAATGTGGTTTGTGGTATAACTTTGCTGACTCCTACTATATTTTCTACAACTATTTTTCTTTCTTCATAACTCAATGCTGGCAATCTCTTATAACTAGCTATAGCAGAATCGGTTAATAGTCCAACTACAACCTCTCCGTATTTTTTAGCCTCTTTTATTACATTGAGGTGTCCGTGATGAATTAAATCAGCACACATTCCAACATAAACCATATTAGTATTTATGTCCTTCAACATATTCTAAATACCATCTCCAAATACCATTTCTTAAATATTCTTTTAATTCTTCATCAGTAGCTACAACTTCACATTCACGATTAGTAACTCCCAAATAACCAGAGTTACCATATTTTCCCGCATCATATATTCTAGAAATTTGGTGAATATTATCATATTTTGCATATGGTGCGCCTGCATTATGTATTGTGTATTGTCTGTATTTATTTTCATCCAAAGCTTTTATAGCTGAAACAGTTGTGCAATTATACTCATTTATTGCACCACGACTATCTTCCGTTACATAAATTCTTTCCATATCCACCTTATCTAAAATATCATTTGGTAAATCTTTATCAAATATTCTATTTAAAACAGTATTATAAAAATCTATTGAACATATTTTATTTTTAGTTATTTTCTGATTAGTTATATTATCAGTAACACTAACCCAAGACAACCAAGAATCAGGAGGAGAATGAAATTTATCTATACCCTCAGGCTCTCCGTGATCTGCAAATAACCAAAACAAAGAGTTTTCCTCTTCAAAATCAATTTGTTCAATTATTTCTCTAAACAAAGTAAATACATCTTCATATTTATCTCTCTCTGCATCATGATAATGGTTATACTTTAAAACTATAAAATGATTTTCTTCTGATGGTAAATCTTGCATTTTTTTTATAAAATTTTTTTCATCAACTGACTCATTATAATTATAAAATTTAAAGTCCCTATCTCTCGCGCATATATCATCCGGCAGTAGTTTACAATCATTTTTACCTGGAACAGTATTTTCATCATTATACATAGGCCAACACCCAGCAATAGAATTATCATCACCTCTAGTATTAGGCATAGCATGAAGATGTATTTCCCAATCTTCAGGTATCTGATTAAATATTATTTTTTTATTCCACTCTTCCTTATCCTTATCTGATAATAAAGCATATGTATGTGAGTGTCCTATTCCATTATCTCTCATTTCGGATGGCCTTTTACCAGAAAACATAGAAATATATGTTGTAACTGTGCAAGTTTGTGTTAGATAATCTGCGTAGTGTAATCCTTTTGATTTAAATAAATTTTCCATTTTAGGATGTCTTGGAAATGTATCAAATAACATACAATATATTTTCATTATATTCTTCCCTCCAAATAATGATCTTGAACCTCTACATGACCAACATGTAATATAATTTCATCGCCACATCCTATGTGGCCATTACCCACTCCAAACTGAACAGGCATAGAATAAGGGTATATTCCTGTATTCCAACTAGCTCTACTCATTTGTAGTGGAGCTCTTTTAGGATTAGTCTCCATTAGTCTACAAAATTCTTCTAACCAAGTTCTACCTCTTTTGTTTGATGTGTGAAAACTTGCCCACCATAAATCGTAAGTTAGTAAGTTACCACGACTTTCATCTTCATCTAAATGATAATCACCATCATTTCCTCTAGTATATATCCCATCAATCTTAACCATCTGCCTTTGATTTGTTGGTACACAAACTCCAAATTTTTTTGTTATTGGCAAAATAGTTTTTACTTCATCAGATATAAACATTAAATCAGAGTCTACTGATATAGCTACATCAGCTGTGGATTCTAACAAACCTTTAGCTTCATGATAATCACAACAATGCCAGCCCCATCTATGATTTGATTTTGAAAATGGACTATTATTTACATCAACCACTCTGACTTCAACATCCGAGTAATTTTTACCTAACTCAGGCACATCAGTATAAAGTGTAAGTTTAGCTTGTGGAAAAAACTTCTTTACAGAAGAATATGTTGGGTCTAATCTATATTCATCAGTAAAGCTATCAGGTTGATTAGCAGTAGACCTCAATCCAAATTCAGAAAATATAAATTCTATATTCATTAACCTCGCTCCTTTATTATCTTAACTATAGTGTTAGTGGTGCTGTAACTGTGATTTCTACTATTGAATATAATGTCAATCGGTAAATCATCACCTGTAAATGGTTTACCCTTATGATCCTCGCCTAATATGCGAACATCTATCCAATCCACATTCTCAGATAAGTATTCGTAAAGTGCTGATTCACCATCGTACAAAAAAGCTTGATCTACATTTTTATTTGACTCAACCATCATAAGCCTTTCTTTTGGAGTCCATATAGGTTCATTTTTATGTCTACCATCTGGCTGTTTTGTCTTAGTTTTATATTCATGAACAGCCACAATCAAATAATCACAATGTAATTTACACTCTTCAAGCATCATTACATGACCAGGATGCATAATATCAAAGTACCCACTAGTAAATCCAATTACTTTTCTATTCAAAACAGTTCCTCATATACTCTTTTCATCCAATAAGTCCTATCCCTACCCATATCACTTGGTGGTATAGCATTAAATTGATAAACCCAACCTGAATTAAAAAGGTTAGTTAAGGTATCTTCCCAATAGCAGCTAGGATGATAATAAAATAACTGTTTTCTCATCATGTCCATCATTCCAAACTGTCTTGGTAAAGTATTTAGCTCTACACCAAACTCTTTTCTCAAACAATTCATTAATGCTATATCGCTACCAGTAAGAAGTATATCATAGGATTGAATAATTTTCTGTCTGTTCGTTTCGTAAAATTCAAATACTTTATTAAAAAACTCTTTGTGGTTTTTATTAATAATCACAAAGCCAGTTTGAAAAAACTCATAAGATGGTATACAATATTCTTTATCAAAAAACATTTTAGAGTAACCATTAATAGCTCTATTCATCCATTCAAAATCACCATCTGTAAGTGGACTTGTGAACTTTCTATCAGTCATTTCAAAAAAGTTAGGACAATCTGGATGAACTACTGAATCAGCGTCAACAACTAATACTTGGTCATACTGTATTTCATTATGTTCTAATATATTTAGAACCTGCCATCTTTGCCAAGTAATTAACATCTGAGATTCTGGACATAGTAAGTCTGACATAATGTAAACTTCGTGTCCATTCTTCTCAGCCCAAGCCTTCCACGAGTTTATTCCATACTCATAACCTTGATGTCTATTTGAATGTCCTATGCTAGACTCGCCAGTTAAATTTTTTTCTCTTTTTATATATGGTATAAATATTATATTCTTCATTTCTTTCCTATGTGCGCATTTGTGCTTCTGTAAAAATATTCATTATTTCTAGAATCACCATCCATATAATTAAACTTTAGATTGTTTTTCCAAGCACAATAATTAAAACTTAGTTGATCTCTTTTACTATTATATTTAATTTCTGTCCACCAATCTTCCATTGTGGTCATACAATCCTCTTCGTTATGCCTTCTTAAAATTACCATACCTGTTATTAAACCATTGTCGAGTGGATAACCAACCATAAAATATCTATCCATCTGTTTTTTTATGGTGTGCGGATTGTCCTTATAATTTAAAATACCCCTCTCTGGTGTTAACTTTCTATTTTTCTCACCTAAATTAAAAATAGTCTGAGCTTCTTGATAAGCACAAATTCTAGAATCTAAACTATTACTACCGTGACTAAAGAAAGCAACATTAGAATTTTGTAAATATTTATCAATAAGATCATTTACGTTTCCTCTAACTGACATATTACCATCAATAAAAATACTATACTCGTAGTTTTGTAAATATCTATGAGGTAGAATTTTAAACCTCTTAGCATTTCTATTATTATCTTCATATAGTTGTAAGCTATTTTCTTCATTAAAACATTTCCAATCCCACCCATCTGGTAAATTTTGATTTTGAACTTCATCATAACCACCAAATATTGAAGTATAAACTACACCAATTGACATACTATCCCCTCATAATCTTTCAAAATCTTATTTTGTGTTGTTGGATAAAAATTATCTTTTTTATGACCTATTTTAGCAATCAATTTAAAGATGCGAGAATCAATATATTCATCTACTGCTTTTTTTATTTCAGGAAATAAACCATAATCATCAAAAACAAAAAATGCATTTTTATTTGAAAATTTTATAGAATTTTCTATATCACTTTTAACATGATCATAATCATGCACACAATCTATAAATACTAAATCAACCTTTTCAAAATCCCACTTGTCTCTGTAAACATCCATTACAACATAATTAATATTGTCTCTACCAATTAATTTTTTAGATTGTTCATGCCTATCATACATACTATCAATAGCAGTAACTTTGTCAAATAGATGACTTAAAACTTTAGTGCTATGGCCAAGCGAAGAGCCAACCTCTAAAACTTTTTTAGTTTTGCCAGATGATTTAAATATATCTATAAAATCAGCCTTAAATTTTAAACTCGTTGTAGTTTTTGATTCTGTTTTATCTGGCAAACCATTTAAAATTGTTCTTTTAAAATCATCTGATAAATAGTTTTCACCGCGAATAAAATTATGAGCCATCGGAAATTGTCTTTGTACACTATATAAATCTGAATATCTAACTACTAATTGTGAAGTTCCACATTGATTACCAATATTGTATTTAGCTTTAGATTTTATATATAGCTGAATTCTAACGTTCATATTTCTCATATCTAAAGCTTTTGGTATGTAAGCAAAATCAGTTTGTTCTATTGGTTTTTCAGTCCAATAAAAATGTTTGATATTATCATCAATGTTATCTATTATAAGATTATCCATAGTATAATCATATCTATCTGATATCAACAGACAGCCAAATTCTTTATCTCCAACATATTGTTTTATTATAGAATCACCTAATTGTTTTTCTTCATCTGACCAATATAGTTCTGGCTGAGAATCTTTGTATTCATTTTCTGTAAACTGCCAAAACTTTAATATTTGTTCTAACAATGGAACATCTGAATTATCATTATCATAGATTCTGTAGTGATCGTGGAACACTTCTCCATCATATTGATCCACAAAATTATCAACATAAGGATTGTGTTTAAATATATTTTCTACATTAGCAAAAGGTTTATCCCAAGAGCTCCACATATGCGAGTATTCATAAAAAAGCTTTTCTAACAAACTTACTGATGGAACATATACTTTACAATCAGGATATTTTTGTTTTAGAAGTCTTGGCATAGCAGATATTATTCCCCAATCACCTATACCATGAGCAGTTCTCATAACCATAAATTCTTTATTTTCTAAATATTCATCTGGTATTGCTAAAGCAGAGGATTTTTCAAATCCAAGAGTATCTGTATCTTCAACATCATATAATGTATTATTAAAGATTCTCCAAAATATCATAATCCTCTCCTGATATTCATTTTTTTACTAAAATTTTTATTGTAAAACATATTTTGTTCTTCTTGCTTTTCAATTGTTTTTGGATGGTACAAGCTCAACTCCTCATGAGGTGGCAAATGTGAATAAGTTTTATAACCTCTTATTACCTCGTGAAGCGGCCGTTCCCAACGAATTTCACTATCACGCCGATATACCCGCGCCTGATAGTCTGGATAATTTACCCAATTCTTTTCTGATACTCTCCAACCCCACTTCCGTATGTGATATGGTTGCATACCA
>Ga0209232_1001628_pt1 | contig 11858 bp, 15 predicted proteins | sample ETNvirenome_2_60_FD_184066 | JGI IMG/M metagenome (GOLD analysis project Ga0209232, IMG submission 184066) | Marine viral communities from the Pacific Ocean - ETNP_2_60 (SPAdes) (version 2) | ecosystem: Environmental > Aquatic > Marine > Oceanic | place: Pacific Ocean | collected 2013-06-22
CATCTTGCATTTTATCGTAACTCCAAAGCTTAAATGCTTGGTTCAAATCAGTCATATTAGATTCTTGAGCGAACTCTAAGAACTTAATTTCGTCATCTTCACCTTCAAATGAGTCTTTGTTGTCATCAACTATTGCATTGAGCTCCAATTCTAAATCATCAACGTGTCTTTCAAACTCCATTTGATTTAGTCTTCCCTCGACTTCTTCCATTTTCATGTCAGTTTCACCCTTTTCAGGTTCTGCCATGATTTCTTCTTCAAAGCCTAGGGGTCGTAGCTCTTTGTCTAATCCCAGTTCCTTTAAGCCTTTTTCGTCCTCATAAAAGAAATCTTTTACATAGTCACGAAACTCAGAGTCTTCTGCGATTTTATTATTGAACTTTGACCATTTTGCGATTTCTTGAGCCTTCTGGGTGTTTGATGCTTGCCAATTATCTTTATTTGAAGAGTCTTCTCTCCACTTAAGAATCTCAGCTCCATCAAAAGTTTCACCATCAATCTCGACTTCATAGTCCTCCAGATTGAACTCATCGCTCTCACTAACTTCAGTTGCTCCTTCTGTTTCAGTCTCAGCTTGCGTTTCTGCTTGCGTTTCAACTTCTTCTTCTGGAGTATCGGTATCATGAGGTTGGCTTCCGAAGCCTTCTTGTCCGTCAACCCCTGCTTCACGAGGACTTTGGTCCTCAGTCATTCCTGGGTTTTCGTATATTCCTTGCTTATCGGAATCCGTTAACTCCACATCATTGTATGGACTTGGCATTGTAGACGCTCCTTTCAGCTTTCGCTTGTTTGGTGTTGGTCTTCAAAATTTTATTTTACTTTCCCAGCTCTTGTGTCTGCAGTAGCTGTATATATAGTTCCACCTTTTGCAGAGGTAGCAGCTGCTGCTCTATATATTGTTCCACCATGTTTAAAATGGGTTTTACCTGCAGCTAATGCCTGTTGTGCTCTTACTGTTTTTGCTGGATTTAAATATCCAGATTCAAAGCCTTTGTCGCCTCCGTACATATCTATTAATACATCTTGCTTGAAGCCATTACTATGTACTGGGCTCTGGAACTTACCTTTTGCAAAACCCTTAAGTGCAGCTCTTCTTTTGGCAGAGCGTGCTCCGTCTTTCTTTTTTCTTTTAGCCATTTTACTCTCCTTCTCCCTCTTCTGGGACTGCACCCATTTGAGCTCGTTGCTGTAGCAGTGTCTCCATTATTTCATTCTCGTCTGTAGAATTGTTTAATGTATCCATCTGCTGTTGTTGTCTTTGTTGCATCATTTTCTTTTGTTCAATTATTTCTTCTAAAATATCTTTAGAAATATCCTTTTCATGCCATCTCCAGAATTGCTCTGGTGTTAATAGTCCCATTTGAACATACTCTAGTGCCTGGTCAATACGACTTGCACGAGATTCTGGCATACTTGAGCCTGGTACATACTTAAAGTCCATGTCATCAGTAAGCTCATATGGCTGTATCTGCTTAAATTCGTAGCCCATTTGGGTGTTTCTACGAATAATTATCGCTGATTCGTAGTTATTAGCCAATATGCTTAAAGTATGCTTATATATGTCTATTATGGAGTCAAATCCTATCTCTCTTTCCTTTGCTCTAATAATTTGCTGTGATGCTTCTTGCAGTGCTGATATTGCTTTAGCTGCTGTTACTCCACTAGGGTTACGACCTTGTGTTATATCGTGGATACCACTAATTGAGTCTGTAAGCTGCATCATATACTGTGCTAAAGGCAGGTTTGATGAGGACATATTTCCTGCTGGGAGCCTCTGTATGCTCTCATGAGGTCCATTTGTCCAAAATACCTGTCCTGGTTTGTCGCTTGGTCGGTTTCCAGGCGTTTTTGATAGTGATTTACTCATAATCCATGCTGGATTTCCATGGTAAATAATGTTATCGAGGCTTTGGGAAAGCAGTATAGCTGTCCCTACTGCAAGAGGTTCAACAATCTCTGGTTCCCCTTTGCCCCAAAATTGATGTTCGTCTGCATAATTCTTAAATTGCACCACTGGTATAAAGTTTGTAGGTGATTCAACGTGCTGAAGCAATACATTTCCTGCGTATGTGGTTAAATATAGCTTATCATTCATGTAGTGCCAGCATTCTTTTAGTAAAACCTGACCACCAAACACCTCTGTGTCGTCCATATCGTCTGTTGGACCTACTTCCTGGAAATCTGACCTTACATCTGAGGTGCTTACCCCTGTCTCAGAGGATGTTCCTGCTGTACCACCAGATGCTGTAGTAGTTTGACCTACCCCATCGTCTGATTTCATTCGCACAAATGACTTATATTCGTCTAATTTACCCTCTGATATTACCTTATCTCCGTTTTCGTAGTTATCTCTAATGTCTTTTATGTATGTTGGAGTTGCAAATGTAATACACTTTGCCTCTTCTATACTGGTCGCTAGAGGGTCTACAAATACTGTATATACGTCTGGAGTAGAGTATTCTATTCCATTTTCGTTGTAGGATAGCTTTAAAAATCCATTACCATACACTAAGCCATCTCTTTTCATACCACTTATAGCTCTTAGTGCTTTATTTGTACGCATTTCAGACTCTACAGCCTCTTGTGCTAGTCTAGCTGCCTCTACCTGTTCCTCTGTTTTAGGCATTATGTCTACTTTATTAGGTCTATCTGTTAAAATAGAGTACACAGTTTCAACAATAGAGTGAACACTGTTAGCTACAATCCTAGTTTTATACTTAGGTAACTTAAAAGGCTTAAAGAAATCACCATTATAAAGCTCCTCATTACGTCTCCATCGTGGGACTTTATGAGCTCGTGCACTTTTAGCAGCATTAAACATACGCTCCATATACTTTAGAAGCTTTTTATCCTTATCGCTTGGGACGTGACCCTTTGCCTGGGTTAGCTCCATATCGTTTGGCACTGCTTTATCGTAGTCTTTTGTTGCCATTTATCCTCCTTGACCTGGATTATTTCCTTCGTTGAAACCAGCGTCCCCAGGATAATATCTATCTCCATAGCTTCCATTATCTTTTTTTCTTTTTTTCTTCTTTTTGTCAAGAAGTGCTTTTATTTTTGCCCTTGGTGAGAATCTTTTCATAACTGCTCCTTATTTACCTACTTTATCCATTGCCATGCCATGAGCAGAGTTAAATGACCTGCCTCTTAGCATTGCTCTTATCATCTCTCTAATGTGCTTCTTAGAGTGATGCTTTTTGTGTTTACTTAGCTTACTTTCTTGTACCTTGCTTAATTTCATTTCTTTTTCCATAGCTTACCTTAAAATATTATTATTGTTCCTGGCGTTCCATCTGAGGTTCTTGCCTCTTTTTCTACTATTCCTAGCATAGATAGTTGATATCCACCAGAATTTGTTGCTGTTACTACTCCACTACTAGATATTTTTATAACATATTCTTCTCTATTAGCTCCAGATAAAGAGTTAACAACATTTGTACGTCCTTGCACTATTATTTCTACATTCTCTCCATCAGCGACAGTTTCTTGAGCAATTCCCCATTTTCTAAAATCGCACCAGATTCCATTTGCTGTATCTGTGTTTGTATTAGGAATGTCATCAGATATACACTTATAGTTGCCATATTGGTCCAAATACAAAGAAACTGGGCAGTATTGGGTTATAGCTCCACTTGCCTTTGCTGTTACCTTAATCGTCCGTTTCCAGTCTGTAATGGTTCCGATTGGAGTACCACTAAATATTGTAATTGGAACTTCATCTCCTCCACCTCCTGTTTCCATAATTACCCCAAGTGCATTGGGAGTAAAATTGTTAGACACACTATTATTTCCTATCCAACCTGATTCAGCGATTCTTTGTATTAAATTTCCTGCTGGTGCTTCTGGGAGACTTGCTGCAGTTGATATAGTTGTTTTTCCTGCTACTGTAACTGGTATTAGTTCTCCACTAACGCCCCCTAGTTCGGCTACGCCCCACTTTCCTGGGTCAACGCCAGTGTGGTCTTCGTCTGCTTCAGATGCTTGCTCTGGAATATCATCGTGTCTGCAAAGTAAATCTCCATTTGAGTCTAAATACAGCGACACTGGTCTAAATTTAGTTATTGTCTCTGTACACTTTGCCATAACCTGTAGGGAATTTTTGTGTACAAAATGCTCTGAAAATTCTACGCCTTGGAATAGAATTATAGGAAATGTTGTATCCCCTGAAACTGTTTCAGTTATTACACCAACAGCATTAGGAAGGGGAGCATCAGCAACATTTAAATCTGTTGGGTCTCCATTACTTCCAATTTTACTTAGTAATTTATCTTTAGTAGCTGAACCACCTGGTCCTCTTAAGTTACACTCACCCTGGACTGTTACCTCTAGCTGGTCTCCTGCCACTCCTGAGGTTTTCATTGCTCCAGTAGATTGGTCGTATATACTTGATACAATACCAAATTTATATGCTGGTGCGTTGTAGTAGTCGTATCCATAAACTTCTTTTATAGTTAAATCATCTAAAGAAAAAGCATCTGAATCTGCATACCCTCTTAGTCTTATTGTTCCACTAGAATCTAAGGAAGCTGTTTTAGTAACTGTATTTGCTCCAGAAGATATAGGTAAAGACCCAAATATTGTAGAGCCACCAGATTGAGTAATTCTCCACTCAGATGTACTACTTGCTGTTATAGAGGAACAGTCATAAGTTATTTCATATACCTTTCCACTTGTTATTGTTACGCTTTGATTAGCAGAACCTCCAGTTGAATCTCCTGCGTATACCATTTTACTTCCAGAGATATCCCATACCGTTCCATCGTGAGACCAACCAGTGTCATCTGCAAAAGCCCCATTAGTAATAAGGTCACTCCCTACTGCCTCTACATTTATACCTCCAGATGGGATTGTGTCATTTACTGCCATTAGCTTGTAGGTGTGGTCTACTACTTCAAATAGCTTAATATTAGACAGCTCTACAAATTTAGCAGAGCCTGTATCAAGGTCATCTGTTCTTAAATAATGACCATCTGCACTTCCTGCTGTAAATCGTAATTCTTTTTGACCTGTTCCAGTAGTTCCATCGGCAGTATTGCTACCACCCCTTATTTCAAGGTGAGCAGTTGTTGAGTCTGTAAGCATAAAACAGCTCAATACATACTGCCTACCCACTACTAAGTCATTATCAACAAAAGATTTTGTACCATTTCTAAAATATATATACGCACCATTTTCATGTCCACTTCCATCAGATGCTATTCTTACTGAGGTGTCAGTCGTTGTAATTACATTATCTCCATATTTACTCCACCCTCCATCACCAGTAACTGCACTATCTTTATAGGCATTATCATTTATTAGATTATTGCCAGTTATTTTAATTTCATCCTCTTTAATGTATAAGGATACTGGCTCTCCTAGGTCTACTGTTCCTGAAAGCTCTGCTCTTACATTTCTTTGTGCTTTATAATTATTTATCAATGGATATACCACTCCTTAATATTTGAGTTTAAACACACTGCTAAATGCTCTGCTGTAGAATATGGCACATTTAATAGCTCTACATTTGTAAAATACCATGTATCTGTTGTATTGTTTGTTTGTGAAATAGTCACATAATCATCATATCCACTTACAGAGTCAGTATAAGAATGAACAAAAGCGTAAAAAGTTTTTTGTGTTGTTGTTACAACGTGAGAGCCATCTGCGTCACGAGGAATATAGGTTCTACTGCTACTAGTAGTAGTTTCATTTACAGCAAAACAAATATTTGGGGCTGTTCCTCCTGATGACCATACATCTGCCTTCATTAAAAAAGTTCTACGATAGGGTGGATAGTTACCTACATTAAAAGTTGTGTTATCTCTGTGCATCTCTCTTAAATTGGCTTTAGCTAGTCTAGCTCCTTCTTTACCGTTTGAGCCTGAAGGTTTAAAGTGGCCATTTCCTGAGCCTGTAATCTCTACCCTACCAGATGATGTATTTACATTAAAGTTACCTAAGGTTGTATTAGGGGAAAATTCTGCCCAATTGGGAGAGCCTGTTATTGTTTTATCGTCATCGCTGTTTATAAATGAGTATTTTTGACTTGTAAGCCTTTCTTTTTTACCATTTAAATCTATCTGCATCAATAAATCTCCGACCTCCCATGTTGCATCTGAGCTCGTATTTACATCTGACACTCTGCCACTTACAAGAACCTTGATTGTATCGCCTGGACTTCCTGATTCTAACGCAAGTCCCCACATATTGCTTTGTACTCCATATTGACCAAAAAGGTCTGATGTGTGGCTTGAAATTTCATCTCGTTTAGCCATTAACTTACCAAATTTATTAACAGATAGTGCGACTGAGTGCTGTTTAGCTGTTACATTTGTGTGGGAAGTGCCTCCATAGAGCTCTGCTGTTACTATTTGTTGCTCTTTAAAATCTCTTATACTCGCTCTATTTATTCCTGGGAAAATACATATCTTTCCAGTAGTATTGACTGTTGTTCCGTAAATTCGTGGAGTCCAATCACCATTAGTAGATGGTGCATTTTCATCTACTGTGTTTCCATATTTTTCATATACAAAAACATTATCTACTTGTATTTCTCTTGCTGTTGTTTCTGCGACATTATAAATCCTAAGAGGTCCAGAGGCATCTGTGCACGTTAACTCTGCTCTGTGGTATCTATTTTGATTAACTGATATATCTCCAGACGTAGCTCCACCTAGCTCGTATCTCATTGTTATAGCTCCACTACCTAAGTGGTCAATCAAGGCAGTAATTATATATTTTTTACCTACTACTAAAGTCTCCATTTCGGCAACTGGTAATAGTGCACCCTCATCTTCATTGTCTGTAGTTGTTGTTATTTTCATTTTATTAGAAATAGTGTCATCTACATTTACGCTTGAGTCTGCTATATTGTATCCTACCCAGCTACCTGTGTCATTGGTAAATTGTTGGTCGTTATAACTTACAATAATGTCCTTTCCTAAGCAAAATAATTCACCATCTTCTTGGATATGAGTTATTAAAGTATTCTCGCCTACATCTGTTTGATTGGTTTGCACATGACCAGCTACAACTATATCAACTACGTCACCAGCGTTTCCTCCAGTCTCACATATTCCCCAATGACCAAAATTTGTCCAGTATCCATCATTGTTTGTATTACCAATAAAATCAACACTGGAGTTGTTAATAGGACCTAAGTCATACCCACTTCTTGCCATTAAATCTCCATCAGAATTAATAAAAAGCCTTACTGCTACTCCAGCTGGTGTGGATGCGTTATCTCCACCATCTAAGCTACCCATTAACTTTGCTTGGACTCTGTGTGATTCTCCATGAGAGTAATCTGATATCTGTGGGGTTTGTACGCCTTGCCATATTATATACTCTCCATCATCGCCAACTGCAATAATTGTCCCAAGAGTGTTTAAATTAGTATGTCTTTCATCTGTATGACCAAACTCGTTTGTATTGGCATGACAAAAATGTTGAGGATGATTATCTGGAGAACTAGCCCCTACACTATATACACCTTCGCTTGGAAGTAAGCCAATAATAAAATCTCCAACATTACTTGCACTCATTGAATTTGGAAATTTTACTTTTCCTTGCAAGACAACCTCTACTATATCACCAGCACTTGCCTTTCTTTCTATGACTCCCCATCTACCTTGCATAGCTCTATATGCAGCTTGGTAAGTAGTTCCAGTTGCTGGCATAAAAGAAGGAGTTGCTGTAAGCTTCATATTATTGTGAGAGGTTACATCGTACTCTACATTTATATAGACTGGACACGCACCATAAATATCATATTGTAGCTCTGCGTGAACTGCTTGTCTTGCACTAAAATTTGTTATATGTGGACTACCAGTGTACATTAATTCATTCCCCTAAAATCTATTGTTTCATCGTTTTCTTCAAACTCTAATAATTTCTCAATCTGTTGCTGTAATACTGGCTTCTTAGGTGCTGGCTTAATCGGTGCATCTATATGCGTTAAGCTGTACCTCACAGCATCACAGATATGGTCTTCAAGTGTAGTGTCTATATCCTCTGGGTTCTTGTCATCTCTTATCATCTCTGGTAGCGTCCTTGTTAGATTTGGACACGTTCCATCTATAATAAAGAAATTAGGCAATACTCCCTTCTTATAGTGCATTAGCTGTGCCATGTTACTCCACCCTATCACCCTCGAGTTATTCGCTGGTACTAGGTTTGGTACAAACTGACCTAACGCTGTTGCTATAGACTTGTCTGTGTACATGGGTGTATGTGATGCATTCCAGCTCATTGGATTTCGTGCCCACATCGAAGGGTCACCTAGACTCATAAATATTTCCTCATCTCCAGTCATATTCATTATCTCTTGTCCCCACTCTGAAGGGTGCTTCTCTGTTCCATATAGCTCCCTATAGCAGAATACTCTGTTGTCTGGTGTTACCTCTATCCATATACACGCAAATGGTGCACTAAACCCCCAGTCAATACCGATGTACTTTTTATTAAAGCTCTGACCATATCCGAACTTCTTAGCTACATTCTCTGGTATGACGTGCATCTTAGGGTTCCATTCAGTAAAATACTGACCAGCAAATATGTCCCAGTCTCCATGTCTCCACGCTGAGCGTAGTGGCTCTGGTAGATTCTCTAGGAAATCAACGTAGTCTGGGTCATTCTCCATTAGGGTAGGGTTATTGTCTACCGTTGCTGGTATATACATTCTATACCTTGAGTTACCCTCTTTAAACGCCACCTCTGGTTTATGACCTTGTATGAAGCGTCTTTTTACCCATTGATGACCTTTACCACCTGGATTTGCTGTACAGAACACCTTAGGGTCTAGTCCCTTTACTGTGCTTCTACAACTTGATATCAATTTCAAATAGCTTTCTTCTGATGGTATCTGGGTGAGCTCCTCTATTAATATTCTCTGGTACTCATGCCCTTGATACTTTGTGTAGGCACTCTCATCTTTTAAATGCCCACATCTTATTATTGCTCCAGAGGGAAACTTTATTGTTGCTGGTTTCCCAGTTACCTTTGCATGAGGGTACATCTTATGTGCTCTATCTACCCAGTCTGCAAGGTCATCAGCATTTCTTCTTATCACTAGCATTCTAGCGTCTGGATTGTCTGTAGCTCTTAACAGCCACGCCATTCCACAATCTGTCTTACCTCCACCTCTTGCACCACCATACAAGCACTCATATACATCTCCGACTTGTAAGGCAAATGTCTGGGCACCTTCATGAGGTTTCCAGATTACTCCTTCGGTGATGGTTCTTCCTTTGGTAATACAACAAAGCCAGTAACTGAGTCTGACTCTATTGATATATCTTGTGCCTTTAGTGTCGGTATAATCTTATCTACTACGACCTTTGCACAGCTTGTTGCATCCTTATGCTCATCCTCTGAGCCTAGTGTTGATGCTATCTGTATTACCTTGTTTAAAATATCTAATGCCTTTGGATTGCTTCTAAACTTCTCTGCTGTAGATTCCTTCTTCTTAGGTCTACCATTAGGATTGGCAGTATGACCCTTCATTAGTCTACCCTTAGCATCTCTGCCATCACTCCTTACTTCTTCTGGCTTATAGTCTGGTGCTTCTTCTGTGTAGTTTGGCATATCCATTCCTTCTTAAAGTATTGTCTTATTTTCTCTGCTATAGGTTCACTAGTCTCACTATAGTGATAGTTACCCTTATAGCTTGTATTGTCCTTTGAGGGCTTTCTTAACCTTATTTGCATACTTTTTTCCATTAACCTTAGCTCCCTCTACCATTCCATTTTTAAAGCCTATTTCATACGCATTGCCACACGCATTCTCTATTATCATGTTAGTCCTCTTATATCCTCGTAGGACTTTAATAAGGTAACTATCTATTCTTGATGCTTTCATTAATACTTTCTTTTTAGGTACATCTTAGTTCCAGGTCTCTTCTCTTCATTCTTTTTAAATTTCTTCTTTCTAGTTTCTATCTCCATTTTTCTTCCAGCTTTAATGATTGGAGCTTTAGGTGGTTTTGTAGGGTCTACACCTTCTTTCTCTACATATTTTTTTTTGCTTGGTGCTCTATACTTATAAGGATTAACTCTTTTATTATTAGCCTTCTTATTGTCTTGTTCTGCCTTACGTCTTTTTGTTATAAGTTTCTTTGTCTTTTGTTGATTAGCAGATGGCTTTACTATATTCTTTTTTAATCTCTCTAAATCTTCTTCTTTTGATGGGTCATACTTTTCACCCCTTCGTTTAACTATCTTTAACTTGCCATCTCTATATAATTTACCAGAGTCTACTTCATAAGCTCCCTCAAATTTATTCTGCTTATCCTTCTCAATCATGTAATCTGGTTTGAATTTTACTCTACCCTTCTTAACTTCAAATCCTTTAACCTTCCCACGTTTCTTTTTTAATATCATATCAATCCTTTATGCTTGTATTTCTACTTGTTATTACAAGGTTTACAAGTAATGTAGTACCCCATGCGATGCTATCAATAATTCGTTGCTTTAGCTTGTATTTCATGCTAGTTAAGTGGCTTAAAATCATCATCATCTGGGTTGGTGTTTTCTTTGTCTTGTAGTGGTTCTATATTAGTGTAGTTCTTTAGTGTTTCTTCATAGGCAGAGAAGTCATATATGGGGTTCACTTCTGTGTCGATAGAAGGCTCCTCTTCAGTCTGTACTGGTGCTGTGAATTTCTGGACCATATTGTCAGCCAGTTTGTTACCCATATAAATAGAGAGCGTGGACAAGCCATAGCCAGTACCAACGCCCAGTGCAAATAAACATACTTCTATCATACGCATAGTATAATACAAAAAAGTGATACAAATCACCTTATTTAAAAGTAAGTAAATAAATTATTTTTATAAGGAGGATTAAAGTTTTTTAAAGATTTTTCTTGCATATTATATTTAAAGTGTTTTAACTTAGTGTAGCGTTCAACAAACAAAAGGAGTAGCAATGAAATATAAAATCGTAAGAATGTATAGAGATGACAGACCTAGTAAGATTATGTATACTGGGTTCACTTTAGAACAAGCTCAAGCACACTGCCAGAATCCAAATACAAGTGGTGATGGTTGGTTTGATGGGTATGAGGAAGAAGCAGAAATAACTATTACTGGACTAGAGTCAGCTCTGGAAGATGCACTAGACTCTCTAGCTGAACAAGACATTGCATCATTTTATAAAAAGAATGTTAATAAACTAAAAGGGGGTAGCAAATAATGAAAAATACAGAAGAAGCATATATTGGCTTAGAACTTGGAACTCACTCTTATCCAGAGGATTGTTGTGAAAATGCAATGAATGATATTTTAGATGAAGGCATTGCCATTACTGCAACAGAACTATATGATTTTATCTACGAGAATGAATATAATTGCTCTGAGGAGCATCTAAAGATGTTGCTTGATGATTTTGATAATAGCAATAATATGTACTATCCACTTGATTGTCATTATGATAAATCAACGTCTTATGAAGATTGGATTGAATATAAGAGCTATAGAGATGAACAATACAAAAAGAAAGGAGTGGCATAATGAGACTTAAAGACTATGCACAGGACTGGTTACTAGATGGTGGGTATGAGCTTGGTTATACTATGGAGTTCTTACCAGAGATGGAAGATATGAGCTGGATAATAAGAGATAGGTTCAAGGCAGACTACTATAGAGACTACACACTAAGAGAGTGCCACATTGAATTTATCAAACTAACAAGGGGTGAAAATGATTAGCCCTAGAGGTTGGGTATGGCTAGGCTTGATTGTTTCAAGTCTAGTCATCTGGTACTACATAATTAAACTTATAAAATGGAGCATACTATGAAAAAAAATGTAAATGTAATGATGGACTTAGAACTTAAAAAAGCTCTTGATAAAGATGCTAAAAAGAACCATCGCAGTGT
>Ga0209232_1001631_pt1 | contig 11851 bp, 8 predicted proteins | sample ETNvirenome_2_60_FD_184066 | JGI IMG/M metagenome (GOLD analysis project Ga0209232, IMG submission 184066) | Marine viral communities from the Pacific Ocean - ETNP_2_60 (SPAdes) (version 2) | ecosystem: Environmental > Aquatic > Marine > Oceanic | place: Pacific Ocean | collected 2013-06-22
GCTCCAGACTATATGCAGTACATGCCTGAATATAAGGAGCTTATTGAGGCAGCAGAAAGACGTGCAGGTTTAGCAGATGAGCGAGGTCGCAAGGAAGCGGCTGCTCAAGCACTGATCCAACTTGGCGCAGGCATTGCTGGTGGCAATCTTGCTGGTGGAATATCAAAGGCTGGCGAAACCGCCGCAGATATTAGGCGTGAAGCTAGGACGGAAGCGAGTGCTGAACGGCAGCTATCAGAGCGCATGAATATGGCTCAACAAGAAGCTCGAATGAACCTTGGTATCAAGAGCGAAGCAGCGAGACAGCAATCCATTGAGAAACAAAATGATCGAGCACTAGCTGCGTTTGAAAGTGATCGTCGTGCAGAGCTTGAAAAGCTAGGGTTAGATGGCGCAAATCTGAGGGCGCGACTAGGTCTAGAAATGGAAGCGGCTAAACTAAATGTTCTTACAGGCGAGGGCGACAGAAAGGCTGCGTTTGATCGTATCGCTGGCATAGTTGCCGCTGAAAGATACGGAGATTTGGCGCTGGCGGATCAGACTGGTCTTGTTCGCGCTCAACTGGCGGCATTCTCAAGCACCATTGAAAAAGTGATGGAAGATTATATAGCGAACAATCCGAGAGCAACGCCGCAGCAGATAGCAGACCATGCTACGAAGATGGCTGATGCTTTGGGCATACAGAGCTTGGATAGCCTCAAGGCACAGCGAAGCGCAGGATCTGGAGGCGTTGGCTCCGGTAGCGGTGTTAAACAACCCCAAGAAAATACCTCGACGGCAACCGAACTGTCTGCCACAACAGACGAAGATCTCCTTGGACTAAGGAACCTGTAAGTTGGCAAATCCTCTAGCCTCTTTCAGGGAGCGGTATCCAGAGTACGACGATATGTCGGACTATGATCTTGCCGATGCTTTGTACAAAAAGCAGTACTCTGATATGGACAGGGGCGAGTACTTTAACAAGCTGGGGATTAACGCCGCCTATGAAGAGATGAGCGGCACCGACTACGCCCTTGGTTTGGGCGGCGAGATGGTGGCTGGTGTGGGCCGTGGCCTTGGTAAAGGCTTACTTGGCATCGGTGCCGGTCTAGCGGGTATCGCTGACGCTGCAACGAACAAGGTTGGCCTCGAAGATCTTATCGATAGCGGCGAAGACAACGAGCTAATCAGGCTTGCTAATGAGGGCAAGAGAGCCATCGATGACTCTATCGGTGTTGGCGATGCTTACAGAGACTCCTATGCCGTCAAGGTGTCAGAGGCTTTAGGATCGATTGCATCCTTTGCCGTGCCCGGACTGGGTGTTGCTGGTGCTGCTGGCAGGCTAGGTGCCGGTGTTGCAGCAAGAGGTGCTGCCGGTTCTGGAGCGACTTATGTAAGTGGCGCTGGTTTTGGCGCAGATGATCAGCTTCAGAGAATCGAAGCATCTAGAGCCAAAGGTATAGAGGTAGATCAGGATACCGCCGATAACGCAGTGCTGGCGGGTATGGTTGTTGGACTCTCGGAGGCATTCACCCCGTTGTCTGTTCTCAAAAAGGTACGAGGACTCAAGGAGCCGAGAGATCGATACAACGATCTTGAGAGGATAAAGAAAGATGCGCTTGAAGCTGGTGACGAGGTTGCAGCAACCCGTGCTTTGAACGAGCAGCTAGGTATACAGCGGCAGATGTCCCGCGTCATGAACAGCACGGATCGCGTAGTCAGCGCACTCAAGACTGGCACCGTGGAAGCCACGCAAGAAGCAGTCAATAGCCTTCTTCAAGATACCATCCAGTCTGGTATGTACGATGACAGCATAGAAATAGGCGACAGTCTTTGGGATGACCTGACTGTTGGTTTCGGCGCTGGTGCCTTGGTCGATGGGATCTCTGTTGGTGTTGCAAACAGGCGCAACCGCATCATGCGTCAATCTCTAGAAGAGAAAGAGGTAGAACTTAGAGAAGAAGAAGAGGAGCAACGAGAGAACTATTATCAAGCGGCAGATAAGGCCCGTAGAGAGGCTGAGAGGGACGATAGACTTAGGCGGGAGCAAGACTACGCGACTCTAAAAAAATTAGGTATAGCTCCATCTAGAGAGGAGCAGATCGCTGCAATAGGCGAGTCTGTGCGTAAAGGCGTTCCGTTTGATTCAAAGCAGGAAATAGATAAAGACTCTAAGCTTGAGTATGGGTCTTCTACTGATACTGAATATAATAAGCGCGTCGGCAGGTTCTATGCGTCACAGATTGCTAGAGATGCGGCTCAGAAGGACGGTGAGTTCCCAGATGCAGGGACGTTTACAATTGTTCCAGAAGAAGCTGTAGACGTAAGGGTCGATCCAGAAACCAACAAAGTCATTGAAGAAATTCCCATTGTTCAGTACAAGGTTGTTCACTCACTAAGCGGTCAAGAGTACGGCACTCGCGCAAAGGAGTATGAGTCCGCTGCTCACCTTGCATCTAACCTCAATCGAGAGCTAATCAATCGCAACGTCACAAACTCCGTCATCGATTCGATGGATCTTTCCCCTGAGGCATACACGTCACAGCAAGCAGAAGCACTGTTCATGGCAGGCCAGAGGTTGGTCAGACCAGAGAATATGTCGGTCACTGCTGAAGTCTTGAATGAAGCAGGCAGAACCACCTCTGGATTTGGAACAAAGTATCTCGAAGGTCGATCAATAGACTCGCTGCACATGGAGCAGTACGGAGTCCCTCCGCTTACAGATCGCGGAGAAAAGATATACAAGCCTCTCTCAAACCTTACCGTTGCTCAAGAGATCAACTACAAGCGTAGGCAGCAGGGTCTGCCAGAGAAAGACAGCTTTACGCTGCCAGAGGCTAGGACGGCTCTAGGAGATGACTTCTATCGTGTCTTTGATGTGATGGCTGGGGTCAAAGAGACCGCGCCTACTGATCAAATCACAGACTTTGGCACCATTGGTGACAAGATATCCAAGAGCAGGGAAGAGTATAAAAGCGATCTAGCCACCAAGCAGGCGATACAATCTACGTTGCAGTCCAAGAACATTGTTGCAGACGTAGAGTCTCCTGCGATGCGGTATGTGTTTGAGCAGATTGTAAACGAGAGCAAGATCTCTAGCATGTCACCATCACAAAGGCTTGTGTTGGTATCCGAGCTTAGTCGATTGCCCATTGTCCCCGGCGATGCTCCTGTTGGACTTCCCGATTTCACTCCTAAGCCGTACACCCGAAAGCTGTACAACGAAACCCTGACTCATGTGCAGTCTACTGGTGATGGATCTATAGAGAACATTCAAGACTTCATCGCAGACAAGATTGATGATCGAAGACTGAACGTTGCAGCGTCCAAGTTACGCGAAGCCCTGACAGGTTCCGGCGTGATCAGTGCTGATGGTTCTGTCCCAGAGCTACAGGCGCTGCCTTCTCCTGACGCTGACCCAGTATTTGAGACGCAACCATATACAGAAGAAAGAACCTCTGAGCTTGCACAGAATTTAGAGGCAAACCTTCAAGAGAAGCTGCGTGGTTTCGGGTTAGAAGACGTTAAGCTGCGTGTGCTTGATGTCCTGAAGTATGGGCCAGTTACTCGTGATGGTCAGATGATCCTGACAGGCGAGGCGGTAGAGACCGATAAAATCAAGAACGCTCTGGGATACTTCAATCGCGTCCCTAAGACCACGTTCTTGGCAATCGATAGAGCAAACACCATAGCCAGAGACGAAAGCCCTGAGGCTCGTGAGGCTGCTCTAGCGGAGATACTAGACCACGAGGTGGTTCACGCTCTGCGAGAGATGGATCTCTGGACAGACGCCGAGTGGAGCCTGTTGGAACGCGCAGCGAAGACGCGCACTTTCCCCGGCACAGGCAATGAAACCTTCTTGAACAATGCCCAGAGCAGGTACAAAGACCTGTCCCCGGTAGCGCAGATGGAAGAAGCCGTAGCAGAGCTTGTCCGGTACATGCGTAAAGACAAGTCTTTGGTTACCGGCAAGCCTCACCGGATGGTTGAGCGAATGTACGGATTTGCTGAACGCCTTCGTAACGCCCTGCGAGGCTCTGGTTTCCAGAGCTTTGGGGATGTAATAGGAAAGATTGAATCCGGCGAGATAGGTCAGAGAGAACGAGGCAAGGTAAGAACCCTGCGCTCTGTAGAACGCGCCCTTGGTGCAGTGCCTGAAAGAGGAATCGGTCAGCCTATTGACGAAGAGCAAGACCGACTAGGCATACCCGCTGACCCAGAGATTGCTGCCGCTAGGAAGTCATCTAGTCCTATAGAGAATCTGGTTGATAGAGCGAAGACTAAGTACGCCAGTTACAACTCCGCCGTGGAAGAGGAGTTCTTTGGTAACTTCTGGCCCAAGGTCATGGCTGAGATCAAGGGCACAACAGACCCAAGCAACGTTAGGACTGCGGCAAAGAGAGCCATCAGGGATGTGCAAACGTTTGTGTCTCAGAATCCAAAGTACGCGGATTACTATGCTGAAGACATGAAGGCGATCCGCGCCTCGCTTGAGCAAGAGTATGGCGAGATCAGCGACGATGACATGTTGTTCTATCAGGTTGCGAACGGCCTCACGTCACCCGCCACGGTGCTTTCTGCAAACGTTGGTGACGCTCTCAACATTCTTGAACTGTACAAGAAAGAGGGAAACCTAGATCAGATAGAGCTAGGACTAAGCCCCAAGGGTAACAGAGTAGTCGCAAGTTCTCCGTTCCAGATCTCTGGCACCACCGCCCCTACAAAAGCCATGTCGCTGAAGGTGTTCGACAGTATCGTCAAGCAGTTTGCCAATGAGCCTAACCCAGTCAAGGCCGCGATGGATTACATGCGCGAGGGTGTTTCTGTCAAAGAGCTTCAAGCCTTCAACAGGAAGATGGGGTACAAGAGTAATGTCTCTGGCATGGGCGCTATCAAATCGCTTGTGAGAGAAGCCACTGGTCAAGATGAATTGATCCCAAGAATGTTCATCTTCGGCAAGAAGATTGGTGCCTACACCCTGAACTTGACGGGGGACTCACGGTACACGACAATCGACGTATGGGAATCTAGGTTTATACGCAGCTACTTTGAAGGATTGTTCGAGAAGAACACCGGGGTGCCTGTAACCGTAGATGAAGATGCTTTGTTCCAAGACTTCTCCAAGATATTCAAGGAGGAGTACGACAAGGTATCTGGCAAAGCTAATGACCCCGCAGCGTTACAGGCTATGCGGTGGTTCTACATGATCAACGCAGCTAAGGAAGCTGGCTACAGGGGCGCTTCGACCAATGAAACAATCTCCGAAATCACAGCAAGGCAACTCGCTAGATCTAGAAAACGACGCGAAGATCGCCGGTCAGAGAGCGATGGAACGCCTAATACGCAAGTACTCGCGGCCCGGATCGATGACTCTGAAAGAGCCGTCGAAGAGTTCGAGTCAAGGCACCCAGTCGGATCAGTAGCCTACGCTGCAAATCAGAACCCGGAACACAAACGTGCGGTTGCCCAACAAGAGTTGCTTGATGGTGCCGATCCGCTTTCTATCCAGTCTGGAAGCTACAGTCTGGGCAAGAAGTTTATCTATCAGGTGCAAGATAAGTTTGTTGGTCTCAAAGACATTGAGGATCAGGTTAATCAGTGGAGGCGCAGCAACGGCCTTCAGGATCTGACTGAAGAACAGTCCCCTTACAGGGGCGAAGAAAGTATCCCCGGCAAGATTGGCTTTGCAGTTGGCGAGTTCGATCAGAACAGGAAGAAGCCCCTTGCCAAGAAGATCGCAAAGCTAGGCATTCCGCTTGATGAAGTCGATGAATACCTGACGCTGCGTCATGCGATAGAGCGTAACAAAACCATCAGCCTGCGAGATCCGCAGCGAGACCCAGAGAAGAACCCCGGATCAGGACAGCTAAAGTCCGGCGATGTTTTGACAGACTCGTTTGTCAAAGACCGTATGTTCAACAGGTACGGCATGTCGTGGGACGATGCGTCAGGAACGTGGAGCGGCGGCAACGCACGAGGCAAGAAGTTACAGGACGTTGCGGCAGACGCTGACCAGATCGTCAGAGAAACCATGAACACCACCGTCGCTGGCGGATTGATATCCAGACAGAACGCAGATGTCATCATGGGTGCCTACAAGTATTACGCGCCCTTGAGAGGCAAGGACATAGAGGACGATTACGCCGAGAACATTATCGTAGGCAGCAGCCTAAGCACCAAGGGTAAAGAAACCCTGAGAGCTATGGGTCGAGAGTCAGCAGCGATGTCGCCTCTTGGTCACATCTTGCTGAACGCAGAGCGAGGCATTGCCCGGAGCATCAAGAACAAAGAGTTTGGTCAAAGGTTCGTAAACCTAATCAACTCGTCACCAGACCCAGAGTTCTGGGAGGTGATATCCAAAGACAACCCTCGCATGTCTAGAGGGTTCGAGAAGAAGTTCACATATGTTGGGCAAGACCCTGAACTGCAAGGCCGCAAGTTTACGGAGATTCCAGAGGGCGCTAACCCGAAGGAGTTTCTACAACTGATAACGGTGAAGCCAGACTTCCTGTCACCAGCGATGGACTCTGATCTTATCGGGGTGAAGATCAACGGTGAACAGCAGTACATCAGGATCAACGATGCCAGACTGCGTGACGCAGTTACTGCCTTTGACGTGGGAACAATCGATAGTCTGGTCGCTAAGTTTGGTGTTGTGAATCGATGGCTGTCGATGGTCAACACATCCCTGAACCCAGAGTTTGTTATTGGCAACTTCTCTCGTGATGTGCAGACAGCCGTGCTGAATATCCTTGGTGAGCAGGACATGAGCAGCGGCAAGGCCAAGGATCAGGCTCTAGTCAATCAAGTCCTCAAGGATGTCATCCCGTCTATGGGTGTGTTTTACAAAGGCTTGAGGCGATATGACCTGAAGGATGAAACCTTGAGAGGATCGCTTACAGGGTTGAGCAGCAAGGACAGAGCAGACTTCATAGAGTTTATGCAGGCTGGCGCGAAGGCTGATTGGTTCCACTCACGCCCCCCAGAAGATCAAGTGAAGACCATACAGGCCATGATTGACATGGCTAATGGCACCACCAAAGGGACGCTGATGAAGCGTTTTGAACAGGTTAGTGCATTTGTTGAAGACACAAACTCAGCGGTAGAAAACGCTGTGCGATTCGCTGCGTTCAAAGCATCACGAGACCGTCTCCTAGACTCAGGCATAGACCGAGATGTCGCTGTAAAACGAGCGGCTAGTCTAGCCAAGAACCTGACTATCAACTTCAACCGTAAGGGCATGGCAGGTGACGCACTTAACTCTTTGTTCCTGTTCTTCAATGCCAGTGTTCAGGGCACCGCAAACTTTGCTAGGGGATTGTTCGGGCCGAAAGGCAACCCGTTCAGTGCAGAGGCCAGCCGTATCAAGCAAGGTGCTGTTGGTGGGTTGATGATAATGGGCGCACTGTCCGCTATGCGAGGCGAAGAGGAGAGCGAAGAGAACCCCATAACTGGTAGGTCGTATTACTCCGAGATCCCCGACTACGTCAAAGAGCGGAACATGGTGATCATGGCGGAGAACGGCAAGGACTACTACACGATACCGCTGCCGTATGGATACAACACATTCCACGTTATCGGTCAGTCTGTATACGAGATGGGGCAAGGCAACATCTCACTGAACAAGGCGACCAGCAACATTCTCAGCACGTTCATGGGATCGTTCTCACCGATAGGGTTCTCTCCAATCCCGACGATTATGCAACCCGGATACGAGATTGCCGCTAACGAGAACTTCTTTGGTAGTCCTATCTACAGGGAGAACACAGGCTTCGGTACACCGCTGCCCGACGCAGAGCTAAAAATGGGCGGCACTAGAGCGCCGTTTGTGGCGATGGCGAAGTTCCTAAACAACTTCTCCGGTGGCAACGAACAGCAGTCTGGCAAGGTTGATATATCCCCTGACGTTCTCGAACACTACGCCGAGTTTCTTCTTGGTGGTGCCGGGACGTTTGGTCTGCGTAATCTGGACGCAATCGAAAAGTGGTCATCGGGCGAGAAGCTTGAGACCAGAGAGATCCCATTCCTGCGTAGGGTCAAAGGCGAACCCAACATGCAGCAAAGCACATCAGATTATTATGATCGCAAGTTCAAGCTGCAACAGCTTCAGGCACGAGCAGATGCGTTGAAAGGATCTGAGAGGGTCAGGTTCATTGAAGACAACAGAGACAAGCTGTCTCTTGGTCGTAGCATGAAGGCAACAGAGAGGCGTTTGATGGAGTTGCGTAAGCGCAGAAATGCTGCTCGTGCTAACGCCAAGAGATCACCGGAAGCGGCTAAGAGAGCTGCTGAGATAGAGCGAGATATGTACGATGAGATCGCCGCAGAGCAGGGCAAATTCAACAAGCTCTACGACGATCTAGTGGGACGGACTAACTAGCTCTAGGATCGTCGCCCATTGAGTAGCGTGTGTACCAGATGTCCTTAGCCTTATCTAGCAGGGCGTCTGCCTCATTGCCCTTCTTGCCAGCCCTCCACTTGTACTTGAACGCAGAGATCTCTGCATACTCTCTGACGCGCTGCTCGCCAAACACTGCGACCATAGCATCGATACATTCGATACCGCTGTCGGTGTAGTGTGTGGGGCTGTTTGCTATGTCGTGAGGCGACACCTCTAGTGCGTCCGACGATTCGTCCATATCCCTCTTGTACCAATCAACGATGCGATCATACGTCTTTTCAAATACACGCTGACGATCATTTTCCAGCACCTTTTTTAGCGAGTTAAACGACACTCCTATCTTCTCTGATAGTTGAGTAATCGCTGCCGTTCTAGACAGGCCGTCAACAGATACATCTGCACCAACAACAATTTCCAAATGCTGAACGACTTCCCTGCTAACTTTCTTACCGCGCTTCGCGGCCTTTTCCTTCTTCAAGTTTTCCACTGTATAGCTTCCTTTTACTATGCGGCACCATCGTCCGAGCAATCATCACTCGCTGGCTTCTGCCGCTCTCTCCTTTACGTTTACTTCCGGGGTATATGATCATCCCCTTCTCTGCTAACGCCTTGTATCGTGCCGTCACCGACGAATAGGACAGCCCGGATAGGGCTGCCCTCACATCGTCACTGATACATCCGGCACCGCCGTGGCTCTCGATCACACTGAACACCATCTCCTCAAGGAACGTGGTGTTGATCTCGCTAGCTGCGTCAGCACTGGTTGTTGGCGATTCCCTTCGGTGCAACTTGTACGCCTCAGTCCCGAAGTGTCCCTGAGACGAGTCTAGAAAGGGATGTCATCCTCCATATCATCAAAGGGGTCTGCCTCTGCTGGCTTTGGCGCAGGCGGTGGCGCAGCCTGCGCTCCGTCAGGCGGCATGGTCTCTCCGCTCAAGCTTAGATAGACCCCGTTATCGCCTTGGTTTTTCCAAGCCGCGAGGCGGAAGTCCACGGACTCTAGGTCTGGGTCTCCCTTGAAGTGCGCTGCAATGTGCTTCGCCTGATCGCGGGTGATAACAATCTTCCCTCTGAAGTGCGGAGACTTATCGGAAGTGCGCTTGGCACCCTCGTTGTAGAGGGTTCCTTTGCTTTTCTCAGCGAGTGAATAGTCGGGCATTAGCCTTCTCCTTCTGTGTTGGCGGCCTTGATCTCAACCGCTCTCCGTTGGTATGCCTGAGCGATCTTTTCATAGATCTCAGGATGGTGATTTTGAATAGTAGTGATCGTACCTTGGTTGTTTTTGTACAATCCCTTCAAGTGATCGTGTTCGGGAAGCCAGTCGTACCAGTGACCGAGGAACGCTTCAGCGTGTTCCTTTTGGCTGTAGTCGAGGCCGTCTCCATCTGGCTCAGGCTTCTTAGGTTCAGGCTTCTTTGCTGGCTTGCCTTTCACTTCAGCAACAGGCTGCTCTGCTTGAGGCAGATCCTCGCCAGCGTAGACGTACATGCCCAGACCAAATAACGCCATGCACTTCACTAGGCACCGCATCTTGGCATCGGATATGTCCCGTGCGTTGGGCCTGACGATGGCTTGGTTCTTGTTGTTCATCACTGGCAGCCACATGTGTCGAGCCAACGTGCCGATCACGATTGAGCAATGCACTGTGACACTGCCGTCTTCATGCACTTCGTTGTGAGGAAAGTCCATGATTGCGTTGGGGTAATGATCCATCAGGGTCATCCACCCGTGCGCCCATGACAGGTAGCGCAGGCCCATCTTAGTCTCTACGAAAGACTCAACGTTGACTGCTGAAAGGGTCTGCCAGATATCCTGAAAGGTCGGCTCTGTATTGCTTGGCGTTGATGCCATAGTTTTTCTCCATCTTTTTTTCTATTAACGTTACAACCTCAATCGGTGCCAGTTCATCGAACACCTTGAACGGAATCTCATCGATCCGTCCTTTCGCCCAACTGAAACGCACCTCTCCTGCCGTTGGACTCATCTTCAAACTAGGGATTCGGGTGATGCTCCAGATGGCTACCATCTTTTCGTACACCCTCTTATCCATTTCTATCATGCGCTCTCCTTATACTGATCACAGAACTCAGCAACACGGCACCAGTTCTGATCACACCTCACATGCGCTCCGTGACGTACCTCTACCGAGTGCCACTTGCTGTCGCCGTGACCACGCTGCACAAGAAAAGACTCGGCTTCTTCCATCGAATCAAACACCTTGAGCGCACGTTTGCTCGTTGTCTTCTTGGCGGCGTAGGTTGTTGGACGTGTCCAGCGTTCAGCGTCTGTGCATGGAGGCAATGACTCATCACTAAAGCTTCGGAACTCTGCGAATTGATGCAGGGCAATGCGTCCTTCCATGTATGTATCCTGATCACTGTCTGACCATCGGGTGATGGACAACTCAGCGATAGGTGCCTGTGGATAACCGGCATCACTTTCTGCTTGCCTGCGATTCCAATCCCGCATGACTGCCACAATGCGTAGCTCTTGCGGGTTGACGTTCTTGGCATGGCGCATCAGCCAAGCGTATGCGTTTAGCTGAAGTTCCCACTCGATCTTGTCGTGGATTACTGACCACACGCTGGTGCATTTATAGTCCACGATGCCTCGCGCATCTTGCAGATCGATGGCACCACTGATGACCCAGTCATCTAGCTCAACGAACAGTCTCTCCTCGCTGATGACATCGCCCTCGGTGTGATCCTCGAACACCTTGTGTACCGCAGTGCCCAGCACAGACCACATCTTTTCGCTGACATCCTCAGTAAGACTGTCCCAGTGACGCTCTCGTAGGATGCGTACCTGCGGCGAGTCGATTAGCTGAGTGACAGACCGATGGCTTTTACCTCTGGTGTAGTCATCACGACTCAGCGCCGAAACGATGGTCGGCGGTAGGTTGTGATTGTTGGTAACTTTCATTTCTCTCTGGCCCCTTCTTGCAGTACACGCGAATGCTCAATTGATCACCTTGCTGGTGCTTACCAATGTAGAACTCTCTCTCGTTTCCTGCCCCAGATCGATCTTGCCAACGCCTGTAGGCGCTTCTTACGGCGCTCAAACGCCTGACCACTTCGTCTTGCGTGACGGGAATATCTACCGCGTCCTTCAGAAACATCTGATCGAATGGTATCGTTGCCATTCGTTGTCCGGGGGAAGGTACGTCCATGCTCACATCGCGCTTTATTTCTAGGCTCATAAAGGTTTTCCTTTTCGTTAAAGACGATCTCTCCATTCGCCTCTTGCTCCAAAATCCAATCAGTTATTTTACTCATTGCTTTCCTCCTTCAGGGGTGAGAGTATAACGACTATCGACATGAAGAACAACACCTTTCACACAACGATCTACGGCGAACCTGCAAGCAAGGCTAACAGCAGGAAGCTTGTGACGTTTGGTGGGAGGCCAAGATTCATCAAGAGTCAGAAGGCTCGTGACTATGTCGCTGAGTTTGAGAAGCAGTGCCCAACACT
>Ga0209232_1001632_pt1 | contig 11850 bp, 21 predicted proteins | sample ETNvirenome_2_60_FD_184066 | JGI IMG/M metagenome (GOLD analysis project Ga0209232, IMG submission 184066) | Marine viral communities from the Pacific Ocean - ETNP_2_60 (SPAdes) (version 2) | ecosystem: Environmental > Aquatic > Marine > Oceanic | place: Pacific Ocean | collected 2013-06-22
GGTGCGAATTTCCTTACAGCAGCAGTTTCGACTCCTGCTGACGCTATGGGTCATAGCCTTCTTCTTCTCTGGGGTCCTGAGGCTCAGGGCAGTTTCGTCCGTTGGGTACAGCTCGGTGGACTCTGGCCTTTCGTCGCGCTACATGGTGCATTCGCTCTCATAGGTTTCATGCTCAGGCAATTTGAAATCGCTCGTCTCGTTGGTATCCGTCCCTACAATGCTATTGCTTTTTCTGGCCCTATCGCTGTCTTTACTAGCGTCTTTCTCCTATATCCTCTGGGACAGTCGTCCTGGTTCTTCGCGCCATCGTTTGGGGTTGCCGCTATTTTCCGCTTCCTACTTTTCCTCCAGGGATTCCATAACTGGACGCTCAACCCGTTCCACATGATGGGTGTCGCCGGTATCCTGGGTGGAGCATTACTTTGTGCTATTCATGGCGCGACAGTAGAAAACACGCTCTACGAAGATGGCGAACAGTCAAATACCTTTAAGGCTTTTGAACCCACGCAAGAGGAGGAAACTTACTCGATGGTTACTGCGAACCGTTACTGGTCACAGATCTTCGGTATTGCTTTTTCTAATAAGCGTTGGTTGCATTTCTTTATGCTCTTCGTTCCCGTCATGGGTCTCTGGACTAGTTCTATCGGTATTGTTGGACTCGCTCTTAATCTACGTGCTTACGACTTTGTATCTCAAGAGATTCGTGCGGCGGAGGATCCTGAGTTTGAGACCTTCTACACTAAGAACATCCTTCTGAACGAAGGACTCCGTGCTTGGATGGCACCTGCTGACCAACCACATGAGGACTTTGTATTCCCCGAGGAAGTACTTCCTAGAGGTAATGCGTTGTGATTAGTTCATTTGGTTTCCTTGTACTCCGACTTTGTGTCGGAGTGCTTTTGATACATCACGGATTTGAAAAACTAAATGATATTGAGAACTTTGCAAATGCGTTCGTAAGACCATTGCATTTACCATTCCCTATCTTCTTGTCCTACATTGCTGCCTTCTCTGAGATCGCAGGTAGTTGGGCATTGATTGTAGGACTGGGTGCAAGACTTGGTGCTCTCTCTATCGTGGGTACTATGTCGATCGCTATCTACCATGCAGTGATGACTAGTGGATTTAACATCTATCTGTTGGAACTACTCGGTCTATACTGGGGAGGAGCGATGTGTATCCTTCTCAATGGTGCTGGTATGTTCTCCGTCGATGAACTCATCAAGAGAACATTTGGTAATACAACTACAGTATTAAGACAAAACTTTAAGGTAATGTACTAATGGCATTCCTATACTTCGCACTCTTTGCCATCCTTGCAGGATCAGCTTTTGCATTGATGTACGCAAACATCCAAGCAATTAGTATGATGGATAAACCCATCAAAACTAAACGGCATCCAGAAGCACCTGAGTATGGTGAAGAGGTGATGTATGTAGATTTCTCTAGAGAAAAACTAGAGGAACTTTACAACAAAGATATTGATTGATATACTGAAGTGATTGAATCCATATATAAATTATGAGCAAAAATTATGACGATTCAAACTGGAGAGAAGAGTATCTGACAATGAAAGTTCTGTCAGAACATGCTACTGATCTCCTTAAAAATGGTGCCAGATCCCTCTCAGGATCCTGGTATCTTGCTGCGATGTATAATGACTGGAAGAAGAAAAAGGGATATCATAAATTTGATCCCAAGGAGAATGAAGGTCAGCATCAATCCTCATTCAAAGAGTGGAACAAATCAATCAATGAATGATCACAGTATGCTCCCCCTGGCTCAAGAGTTGGGGGGTTATCTATTAGCACTAATAACAATTTCAATTCCGTTTCTTATACTACTATGAACAACTTCTCAGTCTACTCAAAGATTGGATGTCCTTACTGTACAAAAGTAATTAATGTACTTAAGTTGGCTGAACAAAGTTACTCTGAATATAAACTTGGCAGAGACTTTGACAAACAAGAATTCTACGGTAGATTTGGTGAAGGTTCTACATTCCCTCAGATCTCTGTTGACGGTAGATTGCTAGGGGGATGCGCAGAAACTGTTAAATATCTCAAAGAGAATAACTTGGTATAATGGAAGAAGAACTATACGATATTGTTGAACACGCTATAGATCATGTATTCTATGGTAGATACGTTCTCGATATGTATCAGTATCTAAGAGACACAAAGGTATCTAAAACAGTCATCGAACACTTCCTGATGAGTTGTACTGCCTCTGAGATTAAGTCCCTGGTCCTGGACCTTGAGGGATACCTAGAGGGTGGTGGTGATGATATGCATAGACAACTTAGGGAAGGTTACGGTCACCTAGGTAAGCCAGAGGGTCGTAAGATTAAGAACTACCTAGAGAAAATTTTAAGTGACGCGGAGAGGTACAAGAATGACAAAAGACCTGGAAGAAAAAGAAGGACCACTAAATAATGAAAAGTTAGACTCCCCTAACATGAACAGGGGATTTGAACTTTTACTCAGAAATAAAAAAAGGAGAGAACCACCGAAGACTTTTCAGTTCAAGTTTGGAAAGATGGTATCATTCCTCAAAAGAGAGATCCATTTTTCTTTAGACATTCAATTTGACATAAGAAAAAAGGAGGGCTAACATGTTAGCAGTCACGCTTACATTTTCCGCAATCATTTCATTCATGTTTCTTTTAGTGGGAGGTGTTGTAGGATATCTTCTTAAGGAATATGCAATTGACAGAACCTCACAATACATCCCAATGCATCCAGAGATGTTTGATGAGAACGGAATGTTAATACCCGACGATGTTCTTGCTGTCAGATTTGAAAATCAAATTGAAGACTTTGAGTCTGAGGATTGACACCCCTGTAAACATAACCTATACTGATCAAAATGGCAACCAAATCATTCACCGTGAAAACTAAATTACCTCCCAATCCCTTTGTTCATGAGATTCTGGAACAGGTATCTAAACAGAGAACAAAGGCAAAGAAGATTGAGACATTGAAAGAACATAGGAGTGATGCACTTGTGTCACTTCTTATTTGGAACTTCGATGACACTGTAATCTCCATGCTTCCTGATGGAGAAGTACCTTACGAGAGAAGTGAAGTACCTCTAGGAACTGACCATACATCTCTCCGTAAGGAGTACCGTAATCTTTATCACTTCGTAAAAGGTGGTAACGATAGTCTTTCCAAGACACGTAGAGAATCAATGTTCATCCAAATGTTGGAAGGACTTCATCCTACCGAGGCTGACATTCTGTGTCTGGTAAAAGATAAACTCCTTGCAACGAAGTATAAGATCACCCGTGCTGTTATCGAAGAAGCATATCCTGATATTCAGTGGGGAGGTAGGTCTTGAGTGATAAGATCAACTTTCTCTATCAAGACTGTGATCCAACGGTTGCCGATGATAAGAAACTTCCAACTAGTGCATTTCTTGTAGAGTATCTACAGGATGGTATTACCAAGTTTGATATCGTTACATCTTATAAGCAAGTAGATATCTTTGATCATTACTGGGATAATTACCGTGGTGATTTTAAGAATATGACACAAGCAAAAGGTACAGTCAATCCAAAACTGTATGGTGTAGAACCAAAGAAACCTGAGAAGAAAAAGAAGTCATGAAGGGATTTGATATTAAATTTGAGGGGATCGATATGGACCCCGATCAGGTACAAGAACTTCTGAGAAAGTATAAGAAGGTCAAGAAGTATCAGAAGACCAACCTGTTTGCTGTCAAGACCATGGATGGGACAGAAGACTATGTGTCCGAGCTTATCAAAGAAGGTGAGGATTACAAGACACTTGACTAAATAACTACAGCGGTCTATAATAGACCTGTCGTTCATCCCTCACTGAGAGGGACGCAAGTAAGTCGCGGAACGGAGCGTTCATCCCATGGTAGAAATTCTATTTTACGCTTCAATTGCTTGTCAAGATGCCGATGCAATTATGCTTCGGATTAATCGACAGGAGAACTTACCTCAACAGGTAAAGATTGAATTGGTTGAAACAATTGAAGAGGCAACTCCTCATTGTCCATGGGACGCAAACGACTAAAGGAACGGACCTAAAAATCCAACTACTTTAGGAGTAAACTAATGAACACACTTAACCTCATTAGAAAGCAGATCCAAAAAGCATCTGCACTTCACGACGCACAGATCTCTCACACCTCATATCGTGGTGTTGAGTATGATACTCGTTGTGTAGAATCTAAGGAGACACACGGTACTTTCTGTTATCGTGGTCGTACTTACAGCAAGTGACACTTGTCACTCGGTTAACCATCTGTTATACTAGGGGGACTTGTCCCCCCTTTTTTGTATGGAAAAAGACAAACTCAAAATCATCGTAAGGAATCTGAGACTCCTAGTTGACGCATTGGAGTCTGAGGTGTATTCTGATGTTCAAGCTTACACAAAGGGTCTGAAGGAAGAACTCCCGCCCCTCCCTGATTATGAAGAGGTATTTGAAGATGACGAATGATGACTGGCGCTACACTGAGGAGAGAATGAAACTCAGAGAACAGTGTCTTAAAGTTTTGTTAAATAGATATGGTGGTATCCGTATCGATCAGGCATCATACTCCACCCAAGACATCTACGAATGTGTAGACACTTGGATCTCACAGGGAAACAAGTTGAGTAATGGAATCGTTGCATACTTCAACGCTTACTTCAACCATGAAAACAAAAAAAGCAATCAAGTACATTCTTAAACACCCAGAGCTCTTCACAGAAGGGGAAAGGATGTACGTGGAAAGAGTAAAACAAGAGCGTAAACTTAAAAAGAAACAGAATGAATCAAGCAAAACTCATCTCAGTAACTCCTGATGCTGAGCAACACATAGCATACTGTGCTCGTGTTTCTAATCCAAACAATCAGGACAATGAGAACTTTGCAGGACTTCTCAAGTATTGTATTAAGCATCAACACTGGTCAATCTTTGAACAGGCTTTTATGAGTCTGGAAATTGAAACTACTAGGGGTATCGCTGCTCAAGTTCTAAGGCATCGTTCATTTACATTTCAAGAGTTCTCTCAACGGTACGCAAGTACCAATTTGCTGACTGCTGACATTGAACTTCCTGAACTTCGTCGTCAGGACACAAAGAATCGTCAGAATAGTATTGATGATCTTGATCCCGAGATTGTTGATAGATTGGAACGTCAGATGGTTACACTATTCAGTTCTGCACAGAGTCTCTACAACCAAATGTTAGGGGCTGGAGTCGCCAAAGAGTGTGCTCGTTTTGTACTTCCTTTGGCTACACCAACTAGGATGTACATGACCGGTTCTGTTCGCTCCTGGATTCATTACATTGAACTTCGTTCAGCTAATGGTACCCAGAAAGAACACATGGACATCGCACTATCTTGTAAGAACATCTTCAGGGATCAGTTCCCAGTCATTGCAGAAGCTTTAGACTGGTAATAAATATACACATTACAATGGAGTTACCGTGGCAACATACCCAGTAAGAAACAAAGAGACGGGTGAGGAGAAGGAAATCGTCATGAGTATTCATGACTGGGATGAATGGCTTGAGAATAACCCTCAATGGGAGAGATACTACACTCCCTACAATGCACCTGTCATGGGTGTAGAGATGGGTGATCCATTCAATAAAATCTATACGAAACACCCTGGTTGGAAAGATGTAATCTCAAAGGCACAACAACAACCCGGTTCTAACCTTAAACACTACGACTAATTTTATGCCAGCAAAAAAGAAAACAGGTGTTGGAACTACTTCCAATCCAGTTCCCTTCGGTATGAGTAACAAGATGATGAAGAGAAAGAAACCAATTAATCTTGACTTCATTAAGAAGGTAGAACCCATCACTCCTAATCAGGAGATCTTCTTTGATAAGTTTAAGGAAGAACAGAACCTCGTTGCGTATGGTTGTGCTGGTACAGGTAAGACGTTTATTACCCTCTACAATGCCCTTATGGATGTCTTGGATCCAAAGACACCCTACGAGAAGATCTACATCGTCAGGTCCCTTGTACCTACCAGAGAGATTGGTTTCCTTCCTGGTGACCATGAGGATAAGTCCTCCTTGTATCAGATTCCATACAAGAACATGGTCAAGTACATGTTTGAGATGCCTGATGACGCATCGTTTGAGATGTTGTACAACAACCTCAAGGCACAGGGAACTATTTCCTTCTGGTCCACATCATTCATTCGTGGTACCACACTGGACAATGTGATTGTTATTGTTGATGAGTTCCAGAATCTGAACTTCCACGAACTTGACTCGATGATCACCCGTATCGGTGAGAACTCTAAGATCATGTTCTGTGGTGACGCAACTCAGTCTGACTTGACTAAACAGAATGAGAGAAATGGTATCGCAGACTTCATGAAGATCTTGACGAACATGCCATCGTTTGATACAATTGAATTCAATGCAGAGGACATCTGTAGAAGTGGACTCGTCAAGGAGTACATCATTGCCAAACTCGAACTCGGTATGTAATGTTTAAACATCTTGAAATAGATTATCCGTCTCTTTCCCGAGAGACGATTGATGGTGTTCGGTATTATGATACTCCAGACGGAAAGAAACTTGTTTCGATTACCTCTGTTATTAGTCACCACAATCGTGAGATCTTCACGAAGTGGAGAAAGAGAGTCGGTGTAGATGAAGCAAACAAGATTACCAAGGCTGCAACCAGTCGTGGTACTGACATGCATACACTGACTGAACACTATCTTCTGAATCAAAAACTCCCTAGTGTACAACCCTTGTCTGAATTTCTATTCAAACAAGCCAAACCTACACTCGAAAAGATCGATAACATTCATGCTATCGAACAATCATTGTTCTCCAAACAGTTAGGAGTCGCCGGTACCGTCGATTGTATCGCAGAGTATGAAGGTGAACTTGCTGTCATTGACTTCAAGACAAGTAAGAAACCCAAACCTGAGAAGTGGGTCGAAGGTTACTACATCCAGTGTGCAGCCTATGCATGTATGCTGTATGAGATGACTGGTATCTCAGTTAAAAAATTTGTTATCATTATGTCCTGTGAGGATGGGGAATGCGTTGTTTATGAACAGTATGACAAGAGTAAGTACATCAAACTTCTCACCGAGTATATTAGAGAGTTTGTTCAATTCAAATTACAAGAATATGAAGGCTGAAGAACTTAGTGTAGATCAACTGATCGAAAAGAAATTCTACAGCAGTCGTACTTTTGCTGAAGAGATAGAGAAGATTGTCAAAGACAACGCTGACATGAAGTATGTCGATGCGATTGTATATTTTTGTGAGAAGAATAGTATTGATATCGAATCCATTCCTAAACTTATATCGAAACCATTGAAGGAACGGTTGAAAGCTGAGGCTATGGAACTTAATCTCCTTAAAAAAACGAGCCACGCCAAGCTGCCCATATGATAAAAGTGAAACCCTTTGATTGTTACAAATCCTATCTTGGATTAAAGAACCACTTTACAAAAGAAAAATACGACTATCATAGGTACGGGGGTAAGTCTCGTGCTTCCCTTGAGTCCTTCTACAAAAGAAAGGACAGATATTTCTTTGAAAAACTATCTCGACAAAAAGATGATTCAGAAGTCATTGAATTTTTTGTTTCCAACTTTGTTACTTGCGATGATCCTCAGTCTCTTTGGATTGGGGAGATTGTTAGAAATGGAGAACAGAACTACACCGAATGGAAGAGAAGGTTACAATCACTTACGTATACGTTTAAATCAGAGATAGAAAACGTCTTTACAAATCGTGACTTCGATGGTATGTTTAAGATTGAGGGTAAGCGTCACCCACCTGTCGTCAAGGAACACTTGGCGAAGAACTTATCCCTTGAGTCCATGGTCATTTTAAACAAGATCATCGGGTTCAAAAAAGACTTCGATAGTATATTGGATGACCCTGTTTGGAAGTTCTTATCTATGAGAATTGACAAGTATGATTCCTTTATACATATTGATGTATTTAAATTTAAATCGATCCTTAAGGAGGTAATCATCCATGGCACTTGATAATGCTAGTGTTCTTGAGAATTTGAAGAAGCAAAAGGCTGAGTTGGAACAGCAACTTGAAGCAGGTAGAGAAATGTACCTGAAAGTTCTGGGAGCCATCGATGTACTTGAGCAAATCGAAACAACTAATACAGAAGAAGAACCAGTAGCGGAGACCGAAGTAGTCGAATGAGTTTCTTTGATTCAGAAATAGTTCAGGAAGAAATGAAACAGATTGCCGAATTACAAGAGGTAATCTATGAAAAAGTATTCTCGTTTTCTACCATGACAAACGAGGATAAGTTAGAGCATGTTGAGATGTTAGAGGAGCTGTTGAAAAAACAACAGGTTCTCTACACTCGGATGAGTTTGTCTGATGATCCTGCAGCTAAGACTATGAAAGAGAATATCATCGAGTCAGCTCAGCAACTTGGGTTTCCCCCTGATGTTGATCTGACATACGTCTTCAAGAACATGACCAATATCGTAGACAACATGAGAAAGTCTCTTGACGAGGCGGGCTAAATAGTCTATAGTACGGGGGTGGTTAGGTCCCCCACCCAAACTTAACCAACAAGCCAAATACGTTTAATACGAGGTACACGAAATGGGTTTTGCAGACCTGAAAAAACAATCTTCTCTGGGATCCTTGACTCAGAAACTTGTCAAGGAAGTTGAGAAGCAAAACGGTGGTGGAGGTGGTCAAGATGACCGTCTCTGGAAGCCAGAAATGGATAAGTCAGGTAACGGTTATGCCGTTATTCGTTTCCTTCCTGCTCCTGAGGGTGAAGATCTCCCTTGGGTCAAACTATTCTCCCATGCCTTCCAGGGTCCTGGTGGTTGGTACATCGAGAACTCCCTGACCACTATTGGTGGTAAGGATCCTATCGGTGAACTGAACCGTGAACTGTGGAACAGTGGTAGTGAAGCAGACAAGGAGACATGTCGTAAACAGAAGCGTAAACTTTCCTTCTACGCAAACATCTACGTTGTACAAGACAAAGCCAATCCTCAGAACGAGGGTAAGGTCTTCCTGTACAAGTTCGGTAAGAAGATCTTTGACAAGATCATGGAAGCAATGCAACCTGAGTTCGAGGATGAGACTCCGATCAATCCCTTTGACTTCTGGCAAGGTGCAAACTTCAAATTGAAACTGAAGAAGGTCCAGGGTTACTGGAACTATGACAGTTCAGAGTTTGATCGTGTCGCTCCACTTTTGGATGACGACGATGCTATGGAAGCAATCTGGAAGAAGCAGTATTCACTTACTGCATTCACAGCACCCGATCAGTTCAAGTCCTATGATGAACTGAAGAAGCGTCTTGATTATGTCTTGGGCAATAAGTCCACCCGTAGATCAACCGTAGAGGAAGAGACTGAGTATGATAACTACGCAGCAACAGAACGTAAGACCATTAGTGAAGAAGAGATCACTAAGAAGCTTGAAGACTCGTACCAGTCTTCAAAAGCAAGTGATGACTTCAACGCTCCTGATATTACTGTCAGTAAAGGAGATGATGAAGACGACCCGATGAGTTACTTCAGTAAGCTTGCCGAGTCCTGATATAAAAATCGCATCTTAATTATTAAATGCCCGGAAAAAAATTCCGGGTATTTTTTTGCCCTATAAAGCTCAACTATAAAGTCTGATATTCTCTCCTCTTACCAATCTATCGGAGACATACTGACTTGATCCTGGTGTATATGGCATGAAGTCTTGCTGATCCTCAATCACCAGACCAACATAAAGTGGTTTTAGTAAAAATATATTTCTCTTAGCATCTTGTATTCTTGTCTCGTAAATGTAATTTGATACAGGATACACTGATGATCTTGTCACCATTTGATTCAATCCCTCATCAAAAAAGGACATACTATAATCACTTGGAACAATGAGACCTTCAGGAATTATGGTCTTACCATTGCTATCCTCAATCAAATTTGTTTCATGATGTCTTGTCTCATATATTTTTTCAGTTGATCCATACTTATTGTTTAGGTAATTATCAAAAGCTACTTGAGACCATGGCCACTCTGTAGCCAAGTTGACAATATTGTTAGACAACAATACTACCCAATCAAGATTCTCATCTTCGTACACATCGTATGCTACCTCATCAGGTCTCTTGTCACCAACGATTTGATACTTGGTAAAGAATGTGAGATCCCCAAAGATGTCTTCTCTGAGTTTTCCTCTCTTGAATATGTTCTTGACCTGTGTGTAGTCAGAAATACTCTGACCATTTTTAGTCCTGTTGACATAATCAAAATCAGGTATATTTCTAAAGTATTTTTCTGCCATTAGAATCCCATGTCCCTTGGATTGTCGTCGTCTTTGTCAAAATCATTGGAATAGATAGGCATGACCTCACTAAAAGACATGGTAAGATCGTAAGCAGTCAAAGAACCTGTTTTATCAAATGTTGCGTATGATCCATCAGGGGTGTAATTTACCTGGAAGTTGGACATAGCACATGGTTTAAATTTATTTAGATAGGGGTGTTGTCCTCCATCTTTGTAAATGTAAACCAATTTAAAAAGTCTCGGTGATCTTAAAAATATATTGGATTGTGTACGTTGGACTGCCATATTTCTTTTGAAACATCTAATAATTTTTCTTATCTCCTGGGATTCATCTTCAGTTCTTGGAGTTAATCTAAAATTAAAATTAAAAGTTCGTAAATTGGGGCCATTGAATAGAAGCTCAAGATTTGGATTGATTACCTCACCGGTTAATCTTCCTTGGAGATTAGCACCAACAGCTTGTCCTGCAAAGTAAGCAGCTATCGCTCGTTTTGTCGCGCCATCTTGTAGTCCCTCTTTTACTTTGTCAAATAAATCAGTGAATGCACTTTGAATTCCTTTTAAATCAAAACTTGCACCAGAGTTTATTAGGTCCATAGCAGCATTTCCAAACATTGCTTGCATAGGATTCAGTTGATCATCCGACCAATTCACTGCGTTTGTTTCACTGAGCTGTGGTTGCATCGGAAAAATCACAGTCTCATATGGTTTTCCTAAATTTTTATCAGCATCAAAATAATTATTTCCACCTTTATTAGATGCAATAACATCTAATCCAGATGCAACATAGTCATGAGCAGTTATTTTAATGAAATCAAAGTCAAAACCTTGAGGAACTTGTTTTGGATATCTATATGTGACTGCTTTACCACCTCTTGCAGTGCCCGATTCATTTGCATATAATTTTCTTTTATCAAGTGTGTCATCTTTTAATCTTCCGTCTTTTAGAACTTGATTATCATCTTCTGGTTCTGTCTGCTGACTTGTGAGTGCTACAGAGCTTTTTTTACCAAGAGAACTAACCTGTCTTTTAGTTGTGGGGTCAATTACTAACGGTGTATTTGCATCAAAGAAACCTTTTCTATTCTTTGTTGCTATTTGCGGTGTGGAATAATTACTGTTGTTATTGAGCACTGCAGCCCTATCATTGTTAAATGTTTGGGCAGCATCTCCGTAGAATTGCTCATTAAATTCTTTAGTAGTCAGTTCTTTCTGTCCACTTGTCTTAAGAGAAGTATTTACTAAATTCTTGTACGGAGTTGGAGCAGTGACTCTCCATTTGTTGGTTATACCATCCTGATATGTTTCGGCTAATTTAATTGCAGTAGCATCAATTCCAACAGCACCTGGTTTTATTGGAGTCCAAATTTCTATTTGTCCCGTGTTTGTATTGACACGTTGTTCAACAGTGACTCCTTTCCATGTTTGAGTTTGCTTTATAACTGACATTACACCAGGAGTATTTTAGTTATTTATCGTGAAATTTTGATATGGAATGGCTCTTAAAGTTTTAAGTTCCATAGGATAAACCCTATACAAACTACTTTGAACCTCGGGCCATGT
>Ga0209232_1001633_pt1 | contig 11850 bp, 14 predicted proteins | sample ETNvirenome_2_60_FD_184066 | JGI IMG/M metagenome (GOLD analysis project Ga0209232, IMG submission 184066) | Marine viral communities from the Pacific Ocean - ETNP_2_60 (SPAdes) (version 2) | ecosystem: Environmental > Aquatic > Marine > Oceanic | place: Pacific Ocean | collected 2013-06-22
TTAAAGAATATCTCCAGGTATAACCCTATTAGAATCAGAGTCAAAGTGTTGAGTAGAGAACTCAAATAGTTCTGCGTCTTCTATTGCTACCATCTGATGCCTAGTCTCTCTACAGCAGTGGAAACTATCACCTGGTTCTAGTATCATTGTCTTTGCATCCTCTAACTTATCAGTCTTACCATAGAACAAATGGATCTTACCTGACTGTAAGTAGAAGGTCTCATCCTTTAGGATATGATAGTGCCATGAGCACCTGTGGTTCTTCTTAATGAAGAGTAACTTACCACAGTATTCTTCTGAGTTGGCAATCCACTTCTCCCAACCCCATCCTTTCGGTACAAATTTTGGTTTAGTTTCTCTCATTTAAAAAAGTCCTCATCTTTTACACCTTTGTCATCGATAAACAGATCAGCGTGAGGTTTACCAAAGATTAACTCATGGTATTTACACCCCCATATATCTAGCTGCATTTTAGTAAGGGGTTCCACTACCTCCACTGCCTTTCGTGCTGCCTCTGCATGAGGTTTGGTTTTATTCCTACCCATAGCACGAGCAGTCATGTATATAATGTAGTGTCCCTCATCATATAACTTATTAATCTTTTCTATCCTATCTTTCTTAGGAGTAGCACCTTCATACTGACATGACTTGCATGTACCAGGTGTACAGATAGTACCATCTATATCAAAGCAGTATCTCATGTTCTGGACCTAAGTAGAGAGTTTTAATAGGATTTATATCCATTGACTTTGATAACTGTCTCCATATTATCATTGCCATACCAATGGAAGTACCAGCATCAGTAGACACTGGTTCAACATATAGTTTAGCACCTTCTGGTAAATGTTTCAAGTATTCATAGTTTGCTACACAATTCAAGGCACACCCACCTGATATTACTATGTTATTACTGACTTCTAATGCCTTATTAATTAACCCTATCATATAAGTTTCAAAATCTTTTTGGACTCTCCATGCTAGGTTTTCATGATTAATATTATCATAAGGTTTAAACTTAAAACCGTTAGGATCTCTCTCCCATAAAGTCTCATCAATCTTACCGTCTACTACAAATGGTTTAATGTTAGGATCATCTTTACCATAAGCAGCAAGACCCATCGTCTTACCACACTCTAGAGTTCCAAACCCAAGGTACTCACTAACACCAGCATAAACAAAACCAATACCAAGACGATCCTTTTGATATACTTTCTCAAAGTTACATGGATAAGATGCCTTGTAGATAGTCTCCACTTCAACCTTACCAGTATCTAAGAGAGCACCACCACCATCAACACTTATACAAACTGCATCTTCAAACCCAGAGTTATAAAATCCTAACGCAGCATGAAAAAGATGATGCTCATTGGAAAAGTCAATAGCCTTTCTATCTGTATACCTATCAAGTTTCCTAGTTAATTCATAAGTAAAATCTAATACCTTCTTACTTTCTTTTTCAGTAGGTAATGTTGTATGTAACACATAATCTATACCATCTACTCTCTTAAGAGAGTCAGCAATAGCCATGTATGGTCTATGATCAAACTTATAACGACTAACTCTCTCCTCTTCTAAATGAAACTCTATGTTACCATCCTTTAGATAACATACAGAAGCATTATGATAACAATTATAAGCAAATATCTTAGAGTTCAAGGATTTCATCTACATCCCTCATTGATAAAGTATATGTACCAGGATTCTGGACTGCTATTGCTGCACATCTATTAGCAAAGTTAATTGCCTCCTTCATATCATCCAACTGTATATAATAGAAGACTAATGCTGCTAAGAATGTATCACCTGCACCAGTCACATCAAACACCCTAGTAATAGGTACAGGGAATGTCTGATGATCCCACAAAGCACCTTGAGCACCATTAGTTACAATAATATTCTTACCATTAGGTATGTGATCTGGATCCAGCAGTTCAAACTCTTTCTTATTAATCTTATAGACTATATTCTCACGATTAACAATTAGTTTAGTCTTCTTAGTATCAACAAATATTTTAATACCAGGATTCTGTGATGCCAACAGCTCAAATAGATCTGAAGGAACAAACCCCTTATTATAATCAGATATAACAACAGCATCATATGTCTGATGCATTGCTGCCATCTTAAGCTCTGCTATATTAATAGGTCTCGTTTCATCCTCAGTATCAAGACGAAACACCTGATAGTTAGATTTCTCATCAATATATCTTGTCTTAGTAATAGGTTCTTTATTAGTAAGAAAGTTTACATTGATACCAAGAGACTTTAAATTCTCATGAACATTCGCTGCCATACCAGGAGCACTCTGCTTCTCCCGATACTTCATGACAGGTATAGGTGCTTCAGGACTTAAACGATCACAAGATCCATAAACCCATTCATCAACACAACTATCCCCGATCAATAATACATTGTACTGTCTTTGAAGTCGCATACTTTTCAATCCTATCGAAGAACTTTAATTCAGCAGACCAATACGATCCAATGACCGACTTGTCTTTCCAATCAGAACCAACTACCATTATATCAGGTTTAATTGATTTTACCAATGCCTCTAGAGATTCATCACTATCAAAGTAAGTCACCTCATCCACTGCTTCAAGAGCAATGAGCATCAGTCCTCTGTCTTCCTGATTATATATCGGACGGGTTGGTCCTTTCTTTTCCCGTACTCTATCGTCAGTATCTATACCAACTATAACATAGTTCCCTAAAGACTTAGCATAGTTTAGTAATGATATATGACCTGGATGTAAGAGATCAAATGTACCATTGACAAAGACTCTTACTGGTGCAAAGGGATGGATAAATCTTTTAGTCATTCCAATGCCTCATGACCCCTGCCACAATAAAACAATTAGTAATGAGATAAGAAAAGAAAATAAAACTGCGTACGATAACAATGTTATTGTCGTAGCGTTTAGTTCTTTCATCAGCGAAGCTACCCAACGCATACTTCCATACCCTCCATAGTTTAGTCATAATAATGCCACCTTAATTGCTACTGTTGTCCTGAGTTCAGGAGAATTAACAAAGGAACACCCTTTATGATAGTACATACCTTTGAATAAAGCAACTCTACCTGGTACAAAATCCACAGTAGTAACATTATCATACTCAATAGCAGTACCTCCACCCCACTCTGGATTATAATCTTTGTTCACATAGTATATAAAGGTCAACCCTGCATCATCCTCACAATCCTGATGAAAGACAGTATCATGGAAAGATTGTTGACCATTAACTACTATCTCAGTAAGATTATGTGGTGGTAGTGTCTTAGATAATGCTTGATACATCATATCAAAGCAATTGTTATCTGCATTAACAGCATTAGGTGGAAATATTTGCTGACTAAACGCAGGTAACTCACCAGTATCATCACCTGAAGTACGACCAAACAACCAAGCAGGAGCCCATATAGTATGGGCATGTACATATTCTATAAACCACTCAGGAAATAGATTGTCAATGACATAGACTTCATTAAGAGTTTTAAAGGTTAGATCTAAACCCCTTGATGCATCTATATGAATCATAGTATGTGCATGTTACCATGATTAGGCATCACAATCATCTTACCCAACTCAGGAAGATACAAGTACTCAATATCACTAGCAAGTAAAGTGGAAACGGCATCTTCAAGTGTTTCAACAAGAGGTTCTCCGCCCAAATTAAAGGAAGTATTAAAGAGGATAGGACAACCAGTTCGTTCAAAGAATTCCTGTATGAGGTTGTAGTAGTTTTCATTCTGTTCCTTAGTTACTGTTTGTATCCTACATGTCTTATCTACATGGAGAATAGCAGGGATCTTCTCTTCTACACCTGGTTTACACTCAACAGCATACATCATGAACGGAGTCTCATCCATACCACGAAGATCAAACCACTCATGCACATGTTCTTGTAGAATAGTACCTGCAAATGGTCTAAAGAACTCACGGTTCTTGACAGTGTTAACATGATCCTTACCATTAGGATCAGTTGGATCATATAATATAGAACGATTGCCAAGAGCACGAGGACCAGACTCAGACCTACCTTGGAAGAGTGCTACTATATTCTTATCTAATATAAGATCAATAACATCTTTATCAGTCGCATCAATGGTACGACCACCATACTTCTTAGACATTGCTAAAAGATCCTCCTCAGAATAATCATAATGTATACCAGTATACAAATTATTAATACGCTCACGCTGTCTAACATCTTGATTCTTATAATGATGCCATAATAAAGCAGCACCTAATGCTGTACCACCATCATTACTTACTGGTTCAACATATAGATTGATACCTTCATCCTTTAATTGATCAAGGAACCAGTAGTTAGCAACACAATTCAGTCCATACCCACCAGATACTACTACATTCTTATGACCTGTATCCTTAACTGCCTTTCTAATCAGTGCTAGAACCTGCTCTTGAGTATCATTCTGTACTCTCCATGCAGAATTCTTTCTATTATCAAGGTCATACATCCCTTTCATATCAGGTTCTAACTTATCCATGTTAATCTCAGGGGTATGATGCATAAGATATAATGCACCTTGAGGATACAATGGACAGAATATATTATTATCTGCTCTTTGAGTGGGTACTATACCTGCATCTTTAAAGAAAGGTGGTATATAATCTACCTCCTTACCATAAGGAGCAAGACCCATAGTCTTTCCTGCTTCAATAGATGTCCATCCACAATACTCTGTGATAGCTTCATATGTTTTAACTATACCAGCAGCATGACTGGCAACAAATTCACAACTATCATTAGAATCAGACTCCCATGATACATTACCCTCATTTTTAGGTGAGTTAGCATTGAACTCATTAAAAAATGAAGTATCAAACTCATTAAAATAACAGAAAGGAGTAGCAAATTTAGTACCAATGTGCTTATACCTTGTGTCAAACTTAGCAGGGTATGCACAGTCAAATATAGTTTCTGTCTCCCAGTAGTCCTCAATATATTTCTCAGCAGGACCAAACCTCATCCAAGAACCTGCACCATCAACAATAACAGCAGCAGCTTCTTTAAACCCAGAGTTATAGAATGCTGTAGCAGCATGTAATCTGTGATGGATCTGTCCCATGTCAATGACATTGTTAGGTCTCCTCTCTCCACCCTCCATGTCATAGAAATCAGGACAAGTCTCTGGTTGAGGAGTGAGCATCAAACCTAACTTCCTTACCATACCAAAGTAAGGATCATCCAAACAATAATCTAATCTTAAATCTGGTTGAGATGTAAGAGGTGTAGTGTGTGCTATCAGAAGATAATCTAATCTATCAGTATACTTCTTAAACTGTGTGATAGATGCTAGAGGAGCACCGTCATACTTATTCCTAGTTAATCTTTCTTCCTCAATATTAAAAACAACTTCTCCATCCTTTAGAAGACATGCTCCACCGTTATGCCCTCTGGCAATAGCACCAATCCACTGTGTCATGATCCAAACCCCTTCTTAGTAACATTACTTGTAGGACAAGCAGGATCTTCACAACATGGGTCTACTTTTTTCTTTTTCTTTACCTTAGATGGTGTACCTGCAAGTGCTCTTGCTGGTTTACCTAACCCATCCCTACATGATTTAATAACCTTTTTAATATCATCATCTGTCATCGTCATACACTCATCGTTACTCATGTCCTGCTGATCTTCACCAGTCATACGAATAGGAGAGTAAGTTCTCTTACCTTCACCGAGATCAATTATATCTACATCAGGATCATCTGGATAAGATATATTGACAGGGAATGTAGAACCAACAACAACAGTTGACTTTGTTCCTACTGCCTTAGCAATATGTTGACCTACACTATCACAACCAAGGAAGTAATCAGCACACTCAATAAATCCTGCCCACATCCTAACATCAGGAACTTCAGGGAAGACATGCTCATACTTACCATCATTCTCACCATGATCTTCAGTCTCAAACTTAAACTCACTCATTAGAACAACAGCATAATCCTTCTTCAGATTATTAATTATCTGAGTGATGTCACCTAGATTAAAACTCCTAGAAGTTGGGTCAAATATATAACCGTCAGTATTTACTGTACCTCTACCAAATGGTTGGATAACAATGACCTTATCTTTATCTAACTTCTCTTTAATATTTTCTATCGTATTGAGTGCAGTTATACCTTCACCCTTAGTAATCTTAATGTTAGGTGCAGGAAGTTCTCTAGGTTCAGTCAACCCATTGATCTCCATGTCATATGCTTGTGCAAGACTGCACTTCTGATTGTAGTAATCCCAAATCCTATACGGTTCTGGTGTCATACAGTCACGCATTTTAAGTTTGTCCTCGAACAAACCCTTATGCCATATATCATAGGCATATTTGTGTAGTACTGGGTGTCCCTTATAGAAATTCATACCACCCTCGGCAACGATTATAAAATCGTCATGGGTCTCTGCATATTTCTCTAGAGCAGGGATAGAACAAATTACCCTACCAGCACCACCATTAATAAAAAATGCTTTAGATCTCATACTACTAAATTCAACAACTTATATAGTCATAGAAACATGACTTGATTTACCCTATCATAGTCGGTAAACATACCTGTGTCTATGTCTGGGGAATGAAGCACATCTGACTCATAAACAATACATCTATTATACACCATGTCAAACCTATGTTCAACCTTCCACTCTCTATCCCCATTAATCCAGTCATGTATGTATGGAAACAACTGATCTTCTTTACTCACCTCCTCATCAAACCCTTCAGGTTTCTTGATATAATTTAAGGTACTGCATGGTAGGGTCATCATCCCATCATAAGAATATAAATTAGTACCACCAACACACTCCTCAGGTGTGTTTAAGAACACAACCACACCAAACTGGTTGGGTGCATGAAAATCTGCCTTAGATGAATCCTGATGAGGTAGATTTAACCAAGGGTTTATAGTTATAGATTCCGAGTTCATTATATTACACATAAAACCAACCCTATCCCATTGCTGGTCATATTTTTGATGATCTATTGGTTTCTTCCACAAACCTACCTGCATACAGAAAGAATCAAATAATAATTTCAAATGATCTCTTACTTCAGGAGTTTCAATAAAAATTCTCTCGCCTGGTATGCCACAGATAAGATCATCTCTTCTCTCTGATCTAGTATTTAATGCTAAGGATCTAACCTCATCAGGATTCTCATAGAAGTTATCAATAACTACTACTGTCCTTCTATCCTTACCAATACCACGGATATAATTTACCTTTCGGTGTTCATTTAATTCAAACATTACATAAACAATATCTGATTGACTCTACTGTAGTCTGTAAACATACCCAAGTCCACATGAGGAGCATGAAGTATTTCTGCCTCATACAATATCATCCTATTATATACCATCTCAAATTCATGCTCAACTTTCCAGTGTTCTGAGTTATCAAATGCTTTTCTCACTTCTTTATAAGTTCCATCACCATATTTTTCACTCAACCCCCAGTTCCAAGGTATACTCATCATACCATCCCAACTATACAAATTAGTACCACCAGCACACTCCTCAGGTGTGTTCAAATAAACTACAGAACCAAATTGGCATGGAGGTGAGGTTGGATCTTCAACATACCTGTCTTGATGAGGTATGATTCCATAAGGTGATGTTAAAAGAGACTCATCATTTATATTATTACACATAAACCCTTGCTTATCCCACTCCTGACCAAATGAACTCAAATCTACCAACCATTCTCTTTCCCAAATATTATTATCGGCACACAAAGATTCATATAAAGGAAAAAGATTCTTCTTCACTTCATCAGTAGGAAAAAAAGATCTTACACCAGGAAGTCCACCAGTTATACCTGGTTCACTACTAGTACCTAATGATAAAGCAAGTTCTCTTACCTCATCAGGATTCTTATAAAAATTATCTACAACTACAGCAGTACAATGATTCTTTACTTCAGATGGCCATCCAAAGCTTGACTCTGATGTGTCTGCTACTCTAGCAATCTTTATGTCTAAGTCACTATTAAGTTCAAACATCACATAAAAAGCACTTGGTTTATACGACTAAAGTTTTTAAACTTACCCAACTCTACAGAAGGACCATGAAGAACATCTGCTTCATATAATACCATCCTATTGTATACCATCTCAAATGTATGTTCAATACTATTATCTATATAAGATTTTATATGGTCAAATAATTCTACTTGAGATGGATCCTCTAGGACAGGAATACCACTCTCAGGTCTATCAAAGTGACTTATCTCTCCATCATAACTATAAAGGTTAGTTCCACCTGAACATTCCTCTGGAGTATTCAAATAGATAACAGATCCAAACCTAGATCTAATGACACCATTAAAAGTATCATCACCTGCAGGATAATAATCTTGATGAGGTACGATACCTAAAGGATTTCTTAAAAGAGTATCATCATTAGTAATATTGCATATGAATCCAGTCTTACGCCACTGTTCATCAAACCACTGAAGATCATATATCTGATCTCTCATCCATAATTCCTTATCAAAGCATAAAGAATAATATATGGGATATAATTTATCTACTACCTCATCAGTATCTACAACAATCCTATCAAAAGATCCATATGATATCTCCTGACCTTTCTTGTCCAGATTAGATAAAGCACACTCTCTTACCTCATCTGGATTCTTGTAGAAATTATCTACAACTACAACATTTCGGCCTAATATATCTTTAGCAACTTTAATTTCTAATTCATTATTAAGGTCAAACATTTAATTACAAGAAGAAAACTTGATTTATACGACTATAGTTGGTAAACATTCCTAGATCTACACATTGACCATGAAGATTGAATGCTTCATAGAGAACAAATCTATTATACACCATCTCGAAAGTATGTTCACACTTCCAGTGATCGCTAGTGTCGAGATCTTTTCTAATATAAGTAAAGATCTCTTCTGGAGAAAGATCATCCTCGGTCAAACCTTCTGGATGAGGTCTGATAAATGGATTATCTAGTTTAGGTACAGTCATTTCACCATTTAAACTCCAGAGGCTTGTACCTCCAGCACACTCTTCTGGTGTATTCAAGTATAAAACAGCACCAAACTCAGAAGGAAAATCTCCAGCATAATAGTCTTGATGAGGAATGATTCCAGCAGGGTTTTTTTTTAAAGTCTCGTCAGTAATAACATTAACGAGAAATCTTAGGTTACCTAATTCCTGAAAAAAAGGTTCTGGCGTAATAGATCTTCCCCAAATATTTGTGTCAGAGCAAAGATCAGTGAGTAAATTTGCTAAGTTATCTTTTACTTCTTCGGTATCAACAAAAACTCTAGTTCCAGGTAGAGCTCCACAAAGTTCTCTATTTCCATTCTTATTTTCTTCAAGAGCTAGTGCTCTTACTTCATCAGGATTTTTATAAAAATTATCGATTATGATAGCACTTCTTTTTTGTGGTCCAATATCTCTTGCAATCTTTATATCTAGATCATTATTAAGTTCAAACATTTTATAAAATCCTGTAGGTCAAAAAAAATTCGGGAAAAATTTTCCCGAATCCTGGTAAACAAAAAGTGAATTTCGTTTCGGGGTCGTTTAGTCTCCGTCCCTCTGAACATGGAATGGATTAGCAGTCTCATCTGGATCCATTGGCCATACAATAAGATGAGTAGCACTACCAACACCTACCCAATCAGCAGGAAGATTTCTTAACTTAGTACGGTAGTCCTTCCATTGCTGCTTGAATGAATCAGGTGCATCCTCTGCGATTCTACTATCACTAGCGTCAAGCATTCTATTTCTTTGTTCTCTAATATGATCCCATCCAAAACTATTATCATCCGCTTCGTCAGGACTAGGTGCAGCAGTAGAAAACTTAGGAGTAGACCAACCACCAGCATTACTATTAAGTGTTGGATCCCAATAGAAAGATCTCATGTCATATACTTCATGCATATGATGAGGATCTTGAATCTTAGGATTAGGATCTGATGATGGACCTGCAACTACTTCTATGTGATGAGGTGGTGAGATACTATCAGTACCATCAGGTTTTCCTGGACCAAGAGCAGCAGCATGAAGAGGATACTTATCAGCATCTAATACTACTTCGTACTGATCGATTGCTAAGGCAGGAACCTTACCAGCATCGTAATCATCCTTATCAAATGAAGTTTCAAAAAGATTTGAATCCTTCATAAATCTACAGACTATATCTTTAGGACCAACATAAGTGTCAATACCTACATTAGTATCGTCTTGCTCCTGACCCTTCCATGCCGTTGGCACTGGGAAAATAAAATTTTTGTTAATAGTAGACATGTTTTGTTCAGGTTAACTCCTTCATTTGTTATTTATAATTATGCCCAGTAGGTTACCACTACAAGACCACCTTGTCCCCAATCACCCCAACAGTTTCCACCCTGAGTGATTGGGTTGAATCCTCCTCCACCTGGGAAGAGAGAGTGACCTAAGCAACACCCACGAACATTACCAATTGAACAACTGTTTCTTCCATGAGAACTCTTAGCACCGTAAGGACCAGCAGCACCAGCTGCTTTACCCATGTGCTCAGTATGACAGTAGTAGTTTGACTGTGTTGAACTCTTCTGTCCAACCAACTGCCAATCTGCACCACAAGAACAAGCGGTTCTCTCTGACCAACACATACCACAGTTGGCCATATACTGACAGTTATAGCACCAAGCACCACACCTCTGACGACCATAGTTACCACCATATGCACAGAAGTTATTCAGTCCTGGACCTTGGACATAACTTGTGCAACCACAGAACCCACACCCTGTTCTACCATGACAGCAACCGCAGCAACTACATCTTGTAGTACCTCCAGCACAAATAGTATATGCTGAACTACCTGGAGTAAAGTTTCCTTTATGAGAATATATTTGTTTTACACCGTATGCTCCTCCTCCACCTGGTTGACCGAATCCAGTGGTGCAACAACGACCACCTCCTCCAGTACCACCACCAGAAGTGACCTCAAACTTAATAGTCAATGCCTTACCTGGTGCTGTCCAATAGCAGCAACACCCTCCATTTTCAGGATTCCAATAGTTACAATTGGAGAACATCATCTGGCATGTCACAGCAGTCGAGAACCCAGAGACCTGTGCTGGTCCTAGCGAGTTATTAATAACTGCTTGATCCCCCTGCAGTTTTTTATATGTTTGATAATTGGCCATTGCTTTACCAGTGTGGTATTAGTATTTAGAAAAATATATGACAAAAAGGGAGGTAATACCTCCCATATCAATTAGATGGTAATAATTCTCCATCCTTGTGAACCATCGTAGAACACGAGTTCAAATGCAGCACCCTCAGTATTAACTGTTAGGTCAGCGTTGTCACCCATGATTGGGTTACCATTTCTAGCAATCGTTAATGCACTAGAATCAAATGTCTTGTGAGAGTCAAAGATTCTGACGCTATCACCTTTAACAGGTGATCCAGGTAGAGTAACAGTAAATGCACCACCTGTTGTGTTACAGAATGCTTGCTCTTTGTTCTGTAGAGTTGTTCCGTTGGATGAGATATCCTTATTAGCGAAAGCACCTACAGGTAACCAGTTTGTACCGTTGTAGAATTCAAATCCATTTGCATCAGTGTCGTAACGAATACCACCTGTATAAAGGTCACCACCAGTAGGTCTAGTAGCTTGAGAACCTCTAGGAGGTACGATAATACCAGAAGTATTATCCATTCTTCCACGAGTTAGGAATCCACGAACTGCTTTCTCTGTAGGACATGCAGCGTTGGAGTCTCCACCCATTGTTTCATCAGAGGAGAACTCACTAATAGATTCACCAATCTGACCACCAATAGCACCCAGTTTCAATTCTGTCAAACCAGAAAGG
>Ga0209232_1001635_pt1 | contig 11845 bp, 17 predicted proteins | sample ETNvirenome_2_60_FD_184066 | JGI IMG/M metagenome (GOLD analysis project Ga0209232, IMG submission 184066) | Marine viral communities from the Pacific Ocean - ETNP_2_60 (SPAdes) (version 2) | ecosystem: Environmental > Aquatic > Marine > Oceanic | place: Pacific Ocean | collected 2013-06-22
GTTGAATACCTAAAAGAACCAGTTAGTTTTAATGAACTAAAACAATTTAATAAAAGTTTAGGATACAAAAGTGATCCTACAAGAGGTGCATTAGAAAGAATAACAAAAATTGCTACAGGTCAGTCTGAACTTTTACCAAGAATGTTAATATTTGGTAAAAAAGTAGGAGCGTACACTTTAAATTCTGTTGGAGAAACTGGTTATACTACTACTGATATTTGGGAATCTCGTTTTATTAGATCATATTTTAATGAAATGTTTTCTGAAAATACAGGTTTACCTGTAAGTGTTGCAGAAGATGAATTATTTCAAGAATTTTCAGCAGTTTTTAATAAAGAATTTAATCAAAAATATAATAAAAAATTTACACCTGCGGCTTTACAAGCTATTAGGTGGTTCTATATAATAAACTCATTTAAAAGAGCAGGGTATAAAAATGCAAAAACAGCAGAAACAATCTCAACCTACACAATCCAAAAAGCAAAACAATATCTTGGAAGAGATATTACAATTGGGGGACAAAGCGATGCACAAATTGACGAAAAAATACGAGCGTCAAAAGTCACAGGATCAGTCGATGACAACCTCAGAAGAGACGTTAGAAGTAGAATCTTAGCATTTCAAAAACTTCGTGAAGGTGGCGAAGTAGAAACTGAAGATGGAACTGTTTACGAACAAGGTCAAACCTCATACGACACAACTAAAATAGCTATTAATCGTGCAAGAAAATTAATATTAGGTGAAGAACCTACTGAATCTGAAACACAATCTGTAGATGAATGGATTGAGCAAGCTATAGCAAGATACGATGCTACTGGTCGAAGAATACTGTTAGCTAATTTAATTAGAAATCCTAGAATTTTAAATGGCGTAGAACGTCATGCTTTAGCTATTCATAAAATGAATTTAGAAGAAAAGCTAGAACGTATTAATCGTGAGTTAGATGCACAAAAAGACCTTGAAAATAATGAACTAGCTGAGGGTTTACAATCTACATACACAGACACATTAAGAGAGTATGATTCTTTATTAATGGTATTAAAAAACACAGCTACTTCTTGGGGTAGAGCAGGTGTTGCTATTCGTGTAACAAAAAGAGCTGATTTTTATTCTTCAGTTAATTTAATAGCTCAAGCAGAAATAGCTAAAAACGAAAAACTTACTTATGAAGAACGAAAAGAAATAGCATCTTTTGCAAGTCAAATTGATAAAGCAGATAAAAAGGTTGCTAAACTAGAACTTGAAAATTTAAGAGCGTCAGAAAAAGCTCGTAATGATGAAGCTAATGAATTTTTACAAACCATAGCCAAAAGAAAGAAAAGAAAATTAGATGATATATTAGAAGAACGTAGACTTATTCTAATAGCAATAGCTGACTTAGGTTATACTATACCAGAAAAATTTACTGGTCGTGCATCTAAACAAGATATTGATTCAGCTAGACTAGCACATCAAATATACAAATTATCTAAAAACTATATAGAATCAGGTGTTAATACTTTAGAAGGTGTAGTTAATGCTGTACAAAAAATATTACCTCATGTTGAACGTAATTTAATTATACAGATATTAGCTGAACGTAGTACAAAAAGCACAAAGAGTAAATCTAAGATAGCTAAACAAATGGAAGCAGATTTATCTCGTGCTAAAGAAATATTAGGTAAAATAGAAAGATTAAAAGCAGGTATATTTGATCCTAAAAGAGTGGTACAAAGACAAGACTCAGAGTTAAAAAGATTAAAACAAGAGTTAAAATATTTACAAAGAGTAACTGTAGACACAGAAGCTGATGATGCAAAAGCAGAAGAAATATATAATTTAATAGAAAGAATTATAGATGGTGTTGAAACAGTTGAAACTCAAAACTTACCTCCACAAGCAAAAACTGAAAAATTAAGATTAGCTGAACAGCAGTTAAGAGAAGTGCGTAGATTAAAACGTACTGAAGCTAAAATGGATGAGTTAAAAAGAATAATAAGAGAAGATGATTATGAAGCATTATCTATACCTTCTCCAAAACAAGATATATTAAATGAAGATTTAAAACAAGCTACCATAGAGTTAGCAAAATTAGAAGCAGAAGTTAAAAACAGAGTGTATGCTTTGCGTAAGAAAACAACTTATGAAAATGTTTCTGATGTTATGGGTTTACCTCGTGCTATATTAGCTTCTACAGATATGTCTTACGCATTAAGACAAGGATTAATTGTTTCGGCAGGTCATCCAATTATAGCAGGCAAAGCATTTGTAGGTGCATTAAAATCTGCATTTAGTGAAAACCAATACAGATTAATAGATAAAGGTATAAAAAGCAACTCTAAGCACGCATTGCGAGTTCATTATGGTTTATATTTTTCATCGATAGATGCACCTTTATTAGAACGAGAAGAAATGTTTGCTACTAATTTGTTAGATAAAATAGCTAACCTACCTGTAATAAAACAAAGTGGTGCAGGTTTAATAATTAAAACATTAAAAGGTTTTTCTGAACGTAATATGGTAACAGGATTAAATTTATTACGAGCAGGATTATTTGATAAGTTTGTAGAAGATGCACAAAAAGCAGGTGTACAATTAACCGACCAAGAATTAGAAGCATATGCAAAATACATAAATGTAGCAACTGGTCGTGGTGATTTATATGAACTAGCAGGTGCGGCTCAAGCCTTATCTCAAGTACTTTTCTCTCCTAGATTTACATTTTCAAGAGTACAAGCACCACTATATGCTATAAAAAATCTTACAAAATCTAAAAGACTTCGTAATGAAATGTTAAGACAATGGGTTTCAATGTTTGCGGTAGCTATGAGTGTAATGGCTCTTGCAAAAGAAGCAGGTGCAGAAGAAGTAGACGATGATCCTGAAAGTCCTTTCTTTGGTAAGCTAGTTATTAATAATGTGGTTATAGATATATTTGGTGGTTTATTACAACCATTTAGAGTATTAGCAATTACATTAAAAGCAGGTCATGTAAACTGGATTGAGAAAGATGATAGATTTGTAGATATGAAAGGTGTTGCAGGTAAATTCTTTAAATCTAAATTAGCACCACCATTCGGTATAGGTTATGAATTAATTTCAGGTAAAGATTGGATGTGGGATAGTGCAGAGGCTGAACCATTAGAAACAATTAAATCAAGTTTTATTCCTTTAACTTTACAAACAGCACTAGATATATATGAAAACGACATACCTCTTAATGAAAGTTTATTAATGAGTACAGAGTTCTTTGGAATAGGTAACTTCTATATGGATTAGTTGCATTTTATTCTTGACAAAAATGTAACATTTTATTAGAACAGAGGGCGAGGGAGAAAAAAGATTATGCAAGGTTTTCGATATAATAGAACAGGTTCACCAATACAAATAGGTGGAATGACAAGTTTAGGCACAGGTACTGACGCTATTAATGTAAGTGGGTTTATTGAAATACAAGATGCTACTGGTTCAGGAGCTTATGTAGCTTATGGAGCTTCACAGCCTGCTAGTGATGGAACTACAGCAGGTAGTTTTTACATACCACCATTTGGAATTACACGACCATTTGCTGTGCCTTCAACAGTAACACAGGTTCGTGGATCAGCTTCTATTAATGTACGTTCTTTGGGATAAGTCATGTATCTTAATCAAGGACAGCTATCATCGGGTGGTAACAAACTACTACCTGAGACTACTAACTTAACATCATGGTTGGCATCACCTACTACTGATGGTAAGACTGTTTCTAATATTATGGGTACTGATGCTACTCTTACTGGTATCAATACATTAAACTTTGATGGCACTAATGATTTTGTAAATTTTGCAAATGGTGGAGGAGTTATTCCAGATGGTTCTGTTTTTGAAATAGAAGTTACAGCAAAAATTGTAGTCGATCAACCAACAGATGGTAGTGACACTACTCATTTATTTTTTCAAGGAACATATGGTTCTTCTACAGGATTAATTCAATGCTCTATAAGAGGTGGTTCAACATACAAAGGAATACTTTTTAGACTTGGTAATGGTTCAGGTGGTTACAATCAATTAGTACCTGACTCAGATCAAACATCTACTATTAATAATAATGAGTTTCATACTTATAAATTTACTTTTGATGGTAATGATACTATGAAAATATTTTTTAATGGAACATTAGTTGGAACTAAAACATCTTTAACAAATCCAACCTTTTCTAATACAAGTAAGAATACTATTGGGCTTGATGCTGCTAGTGGTTATGGTGTGCAAATGCGAGTATCTAATCATATTACTAGAGTAAATGGTTCTTTATTTAGACAATTACCAATACAAGAAGGTTCTGGAACTAAATGTTATGATATAAGTGGTAATGGATATTATGCAGAAATTACTGGTGCTACTTGGGTAACAGAAAATAATATTGCATCTCATAATGCTTTATATGGTCACGACTTAGTTGGTGTATTAAACGGAACAGTAAGTGGATTTGATACAGGTTTTGATGGTGATGAACTTGATATGTATGAAATTAAAATGCAATCAACTGGTGATGAAGATGGAGTAGGTAATGGTAATAGTTTTTTTGTAGAGGCTTCTCATCTTAACCCAAGTTTATTTATGACTAGTACTGCTGAAGGTAGCGGTTTAAGAATGTCGCTTAGGCTTGCAGGTAAAGGTGCATCTGATACTCCTGCAAATGGCATAGAATTTTTATCTGGAGTTAGCTCTGGTGATTTTAATGTATATAAAGTAGATTATACTGACACGTCATCTGTAAAAGTGTATGTTAATGGCGAATTAAAATTAACATCAACACAAACTGTTACGCCTAGTAATGCTCATTGGCATATAGGAAATGATAATTCATCAAATGCTAGCGACAATGGATTCTTTTATCACTTCAAAGGTTGGAAAGATGGTGTATTAAAAATACACGTTGTACCTAATGTAGATGGTCGATTAATAGATTTGATTAGCGGTAACTTATTAACTGCTGATGTTGGAGGCACAGGTTCTTTAGGAGTAAGACGATTCCCTTCGTTAATTAATAAAACTACACAAGTAGTCACACTTGATGGAGTAGATGATGGAATAGATACAAACTATAATCCCGCAGGTAATTTAGTTATAGATTGTCGGTTTCGTCTCAATGACTTTTCTGGTGACACAGTCATACATAGCTGTAATAGCACTAGTGGGTATTACTTTGGAGTTAATAATGGAGAGTGGCAATTATATGTAGGTGGTGGTTTTGTAATTAACGGAGCGGCAGACTCTAGTCCTGATTCAACAACAGATATATTTGATACTAGACTTGAATTTGTAGACTCAACAAATACTTGGACAGCTTATGCAAAAACATCAACACAAACAGAATATACTCTGTTGGGTACTGGAACACGAACGCCTAATTTTACTTCCGCTAATGTTCTTATAGGACAAAGAGGAACAAGTAATTATCTTGATGGAGAAATTCATTCTTTTAAATTAACAAGTAATGGTGTTACTAAAGTAGAATATGATTTTTCAGGCAACCTTGGAACAACTACTGTATTAGATATATCAGGAAATCAAAATGGTACAGTTTATGGTGCTAACTCAGGAACTGAATTGTTTTGGGGTAAACGTATAACAGACTCTAATGGTTCAATAGTATCTGCTGATTATGCTAATGGTAATACTACCATAGGTAATCCATCTGGATTTCTGCATAATCAATCTGAAGTTGGATTTGATTTAGCAAGCACAGATAAAAATGCCGCTAGTATATTAGGTTTAACTAATGCTAATGAAACTCAAGATTTTGCTAGAGAAGATTCTAATGGAAATGTAATACAATATCTTCAGTATAGTTCTCCTTTATCAGACCCTAGTACATCTTTAACAAGGACAAGAAAATATGTCGGATAATTATACACCTGAACCACATAAATATTCTAAGTTTCTTCACACTAATCGTGTAGCTTATGCATTTTTAGAAGCACCTGTATCAATTCTTGATGAAGAAATTCCTGAAGGTGCTAACTGGTCGGCTAAAGAAGGTGGTCAAAAAAATTTAAATGAATACACAATAAACAAAGCTATATCTAAAGATGAAACTAAAGTTATATTTGCTTTATGTGCTATGGAAGCACCTACATATCGTAAACCTTCATTAACTTATGATGATTTACAAGATTGGGAAACGTGGTTAGATACTAAAGGATATAGTATAGATGATTTTTTAACAATAGAAGATCGTAACACCTTATTAGCAAGTGAGGCTTATGGGTTAGGAGATGAGTAAGAAGGGTCAGAAGGTACGATTTGAAGGTATAATATATACCGAAGAGGAGGTTAAAGAGGATGTTAAATCAAGTAGTGGAAAAAGTAAAATTGTACAGCAAGAAGCTAGTAGCCAAACTACTACAGCTGTGGCAACCGAAACAGCTTCGCAAGCGACTCAAGGAGTTGTTCAAGCGGTAGTAGCACAAGCCCAGAGTATGGGTGCTAGTGGATTAGTTGCGATGGGTAGTGCAGGTGCATTCCAAGCTAACCATATATTTGATAACTCGCATGAGGCGTTTGATATAGCTAGACCAATGGTGGTTGAGTTTGTAGATACAGGTACGATAACACCACCAGAAACATCTAGGTTTGCAGGTGAAAAAATACCTACAACTACTTCGTTTGCAGGAGTAAAAGTAGGAGAGGCTCGCAAGCAAGCAATAGCCGAAAAGGCAATAGCTAAACAGGCAAGCCAAGAAGTAAAAGAGGCAGTAGAGCAAGCTAAAGAAGTAGCTAAACAGTCTGAAGAAACAAAGAAACAAGTAGTACAGGAACAACAAAAGAAAGCACAAGCTGAAGCTAGAGAAAAAGCAGTAGAAGAATTAGGTGAGGAGAAAGTCCAAGAGATAGAAGAGAAGTTAAACGAATCGATACCAGAGCCAGAACCGCCAACATTGCCAGAGCGGAATGCAATAAGAGAATCGTTTAGAAGTTTGTTTAACAGAGAAGACAACGACACGGACGCAACACCGATATGATTTATTTACAGATAATTTGGGAAGCAATCAAAGGCAACATACTAGCGGTTGGTATAGGACTCATAGGGTTACTAGCTACTATAAGTATGTTTATGCCTAAAGATTCAAAAATATATAAACTAGTTAACTTTTTAAATAAGAAGTAGGGATATGAAAACATTAATAGCATTAGCAATATTTTATTGGGTAAACTTAGTAGCGGCATCAATCGCATTGTCTGATTACATTTACGATCTACAAGCAACATTAAATCCTAACGCTGTTATAACTATAGATCAAGAGCCACACTTTTATGAGATGTTTTATATTTATACAGATGGTGAAGCCACTCTTACGTTTGATAACTATGACGCTAATCTTATATCACCTTATGACAATGGTGAGTACAGCGACCCATATCTTTACTTGTATATTGTAGATAACTTTACATTTCCAAGCCTTAATGCTTTCTCAAAGTCTTATGTATTACTTACAGAAGATGATGATGGTAACGAGGATGTAGGAGAAGGGTTATACTTTTATTTATCTGATATAACTTTTACCAACGAGATTGTAGCTATGGTCACATCGTATGATCCAATGACTATAGGTACAGTCGACTTTAATGTGTATAGTGACAATGAGCTAACTGTTGTTCCAGAGCCAGTCGCTGTAGGTCTTGCCTTAGTTGGTGGCACGACATTATTTCTAGCAAGGAGAAAGTATGGTTGATACTCTATTATTAATAGTAATATTTATTCTTATGATATGGGTAGTAGCGAAGGTGATTGATTAATGAAAGTAAATGGTGAGTTTAGTGTAAAAGAAAAGGAATGGGTAGAAACTGCATCTAAATATATAGACAGTAAACACTTGCCTATTCTAGGACAAGTCCTTAAAATAGTAGATACGACTTCATTGATGATAGGTCGTACATTATTTATAAGTATTGTATTAGCAGGTATTGCTATACTAGGAGGAAGATTAATAAAATGATAAAAAATGTAAAAAGTGATGATGGATTAGAACAAGTAAAAGAAAAACTTGGTGAAGTTATAAATGTTTTATTATGGAATAATCCAGAAAAGACAGTAACTAAAATTGCAAATAATCTTTTAAAAAGTTATGAGTCAGAAATTAATAAAAGTATCTCTGAATATAAATCAACTTTAAGTGATGTAAAAAAAGTTTTAGAAACAATATCGAAAAAAGAAACTGAAATTAAAGAGCATACAAAAATTGTTAATTCTTCATTGAGTTCATGTCAAAACGAAATAAAAGAATACAAACAATATATTGATAGTGAGTTAGATAACTTTATTAAAAAAACAAAAAATGCAATCGATCAAGATAACAAAGTTATTGAAGATAAAATAAATAATTTTACAAAACAAATAGATAAAAATTTAGAAAATTATATTAAAAAAACTGATAAGAAATTAGAAGATTGTATTAATAGTTTAGATAGTAAATATAATGATATAAAAAATAAAATGACACAATTTATATCATTCTACGCTCAAGTAGGATTACACGTTAAGGAGTTATGCGATGGCAAAAAGTAAACAGGGATTATATGCAAACATTCACGCAAAGCGTAAGCGTATCAAAGCAGGTAGCGGAGAGCGTATGCGTAAAGCAGGAGAGAAGGGTAGACCGACTCTTATGAATTTTAAAGAATCAGCAAAGACTGCTAAGAAAAAATGAGTGTTGAATTATTATCTATGATGGGTGGCTCGTTGTCTGGTTTTGTTATGAAACTTATAGCAAGCCAAGCACAGGCACAGAAAGAACAGTTTGATAGAATGTTACAGAAACAAACAGCTGTAGATGACTCTGCTGATCGTGCGGCTAAACGTACTGGGCAGGCAGGAGTTATAGTTCGTAGAACCATAGCGTTGTGTACACTTTTTGCTGTAATATTTGCACCATTTATACTTGCGTTTTTTAATGAACCAGTTACTATACAAGCTGATCCAAAAGGTGGTGTGTTTGGATTCTTGTTTGGTAATATGTTTAGTAAAGGAAACGGATGGATAGAATTACAAGGATACGTTTTATTACCCGAAGTTCGGCAGACAATGCTAGCACTTGTCGGATTTTATTTCGGGTCATCACAAGTTAAGTAGTTATCTTAAGGGCTTTATTTCCTTTCGCCCTATTAGCGGTGTTTGAGGCACATCGTATAAACTGCTAAAAGCCTCATTTTTCATTTAACCATTAACGGAGGAGCTATGTCTATGTATAAAGTCGTTCATATTATGTCTGGTAAAAGTACAGTAGTAGAACAAGGTAAATATAACAGAAGAGAATTATTAAGAATTGCAGGATCACAAATGCAAGAGGAAATTAATCCAGATATAATTGGTGAATGTAAGATACATCATTTAACTGCTTGACAATGAATTTAATATTTGTATATTGGTTGTAAGATCGTTCAAGCTATTGCTCGGAAGTAACTCATAGTGAGTGAAGGAACGCTAACATGGGAGATCGACATGGAAGTGACTCTAAACTACAGAGGTGCAACTTACGTTAAAGTAATTAAGTTGGACAAATAAAAAAAGGGGCGTTATGCCCCTCTTCGTTATCAACTATGTCGTTTAAAAAAAGTTTTTTCTCCTTTCTACATTCCGTCATGTAACACATGATCTTTTGGTTGATTTGTTTCTATATAGATAGTATCATCTTCTTCTTCAACTATCTTTAATTCTATTTGTTGTTCAAATGCCCAACCAACAACTTTCTGTGCTAGTTCTATTGCATCCTGAATAGACTCGCCATCAGTTTTTAGTGACATTGATGTATTATCTTTTGTTAATGTTATCGCAAGCATACTTTCCTCGCATATCTTATAGCTCTTTTTACACTCTCTACTTTAATATCTAATGCAAATGCTACATAAGATATATCAAACATACTTGCCATTTGTTCTATCATTATTGATTTACGTTTACTATACGCCATTTTTACTCCATAGTTTATGTTCTAGTTTTATTATATCTTTCATTAAAACTTGTGTGATTAAATCCTGTCTACCTTTACGAGTATAACCCTTGTACAATGCATCGCTCGTTTTATCTACCATGTCATCTAGGTTGCAGAGCTTGTCAGCCATTCGTTGTAGCTCTTTACGCTTGACGAGAATGAAGTCATCATCCCTCTCGAATGCAAGTATATCAACGCTAGACACGAGCCAACCATCTCTACCTTGCACGTTTTTATATTCAAGCCACACGATGGTATCTTGCTCATCAACATCGGCTCTGCCAATTCTTTTTTTACTCTTAACATCGATCGTCCCGAAGTAGGTGCAAAAGTCAATGTGTTTGTATTGCTCTTGCGGTGTCGCTTGTCGTGCATTCTTGTCACGCAGTTTAAGTATTTCATAGAATTTCCTTTCTAATTCTTGTCCTCGATTCCAACTAGCTTTGAAATCTCTGGCTCTCATCCATCACTCCATAGTGCGGCTACTACTAGCATCACACATAGTCCTATAAGTAATACATCTACCATTATATCATCTCCACTAATAAATCAAATAAACAAAAAAATGCTATAGCCGATATAGCCCATAAAATTAATTCAAACCAATAGTCATCATGCATTAATTATTTCCTTTATAAGTTCATAATATTTTTCAGCGTAATCTGAACCATCACCCTTTGTATTTTTATGTAAATCTATTAGACTAGATGTAGGTATCTTCCATTTTTCTTTACAAGCTTCCATTAAATAAGTATATCGTTCTGGAAACTTACCTCTAAACCATTCGGTTGCATGAAGTACATCTTTGTGCCACCAACGTAAATGACAATAAGAACATAATACTTTCATGTTACTTGGGTCTATCTCAAAACTTTTATGTGTACCCACATTTAAAATATGAGATGCGTGACAGTCACGTCCGCTACATTCTTTGTTACAATGTTGACAGACATAACCATCACGATCTTTAACACAAAGTTTAGCTTTAGTAACTAATTTTCCGAGATACCACCTTCTGTCTCGTTTTTTAACTTTGCGTTTTTTAGCAGTCATTAGAAAGGAATGTCTGATGTTTCTAGTTTAGAACAAAAGTCTACTGCCACTTCATATAGGAAGTTTTCTTGTTCTTCCCAATCCCATACTTCTTTACCCTTAACTGTCTTTTTAGTAGGTTGCGGCATTCCGTTAGGATTATCTTTGGTATATGCCATTTCTACTTTTTGACCACCTTGACGAGCATATAAGAAGTTGCGACCACGTTCTTTATCGTACCCTAAACCTAAAAATAAAGGTTTAAGTATATCGATATTAGGCATACGTTTTGCATACTGTCCAAAGAACTGAGAGTCCAATGGCATTTGTAGTTTGAATCGAGCATTCTCATCATCAATTAATTCTGTAATGAAGTTTGCACCGAAGTCAGACTCATCTACATAACAGTTATCAATAGTTCCCTCGATACCTGTGTAGTGTAGTTCTTTTACTTTCTTACCTGCATTTGCACCCATAGTAAGCTCTCGCTCTACTGCATTAGGGTTGTTGCTATCATCCGCTAAACGGATTGTGAATTTACCTTTTACTATCGTAACAATTTTACTTGCTACACTCTCTGGATTTGTTAGTCCCATTATGTTAGTCCCTCTTTGTTAGTTCTTTTTCTAATTTGGCAACACTCATTGCCGATCCATATATTGATATTATTTTATCAGATTCTTTTTTATATGTTAACAACCAATCGTTTAAATCTCCTTTTGATTTTTCGTCTGTTATTAACTTAATCATAGATGATACTGCATTATTTAAATATTGATAGTATTTGTATTTATGCTGTATTTTACCATCTTTTTTTATTTTATCTTTACGTTCATCATAAATGTAATAATTTTTAAGGT
>Ga0209232_1001636_pt1 | contig 11839 bp, 19 predicted proteins | sample ETNvirenome_2_60_FD_184066 | JGI IMG/M metagenome (GOLD analysis project Ga0209232, IMG submission 184066) | Marine viral communities from the Pacific Ocean - ETNP_2_60 (SPAdes) (version 2) | ecosystem: Environmental > Aquatic > Marine > Oceanic | place: Pacific Ocean | collected 2013-06-22
CCAAAACTCACGATCGCTATCAGCATCGTATTGGAGATGCTCTTCTATGTTTTGAGAAATAGCTTGAGCATCTTCGAGATCAATTAGAACAGACATCAGGCTGCACCTCCCAGTTCAACTGCGACTTTGAAAGCACGCTTGCTGATGCTTGCGCCGACACCGAAAGTACCGCGTGCAAACTGTGCGTTGCCCTTGGAACGGGAGGTGTTACGAGTACTGGTCTCGATCTGCGTGATTGCATTGAATGCAGTCCACATGGTGTCTTTAGCAAAGTCAGAGCCATAGCCGGACATAAATGCACGGTCAAGAGCTTCACGCTTGCGGAACACTTGATCTTCTTCAATGTTGTACACTTCATCGCAATACTCACGGAAGCCATTGAGGCTCATGGGTACCTGAGTGAACTCACGCATGAGATCTGTTTCAGTAACAAAGTCCTGACGTGTAATGTCAATGCTCTTGATCAGTTGATCAAAGTTCTCATTAGCACCCTTCTTGTGAGTGATAGTAGAGTGTGCACCACCGTAGCGAAGCGCTGCAGTCAAGGTGTTTTGGCAGACAACGCGGACGTTGGTGAACTTTGCACCACAGCCAGTCTTGCCGTCATGTCCGAGATACCCGACGATTCTGCGCTTAACAGTGTCACCAGGGACAATGTCTGTAGCAGCACCACGGATGGTAGCTGTAAAGCAGACTTTAGATCCTTGAGCAAGGACAACCACAGCATCCATATCCACTTCTTCGCGGATAAACTCAGCCATACGTAAGAGACTTTCGTTCTGAACAATCTCGTACTGACGGGATACGACACCGAGCAATTGCTGAGTGTCAGTACGGACGACCGCGTAAGAGCCTGATTGCTGTTGTGATTCAGACTTGAAGATAGGGTCGTTATCTTCAAACTGTTCTTCAACGTCGTAGACGGGATAGAACAGCTCTCGCTTTTCAACAGTGAAGAGGGCTTCTGCAGTTTCAAACGCTTCTCGCGCTGGGAGAGTGCCTTCAGTCACGACGCCTTCGCCGTGCCATGCGACCTCACCATTGCCGAGCCAGCCAGATGTGAAGTTTGCAGTCATGTTTTGTTTGAATATATTGAACGCAATAAAAAAAGCAGGCGTTAGCCTGCTTCTTGGTCTTTGGTTTGCATCGGGAATCCTGATAACATGCGTTTATCGAGAATCCGCGTAAGCCATGGCCTTGGGCGAGCAGGTGTTGCTTGTGCCGAATGCTTGTTTGAATAATGAGTAACTCTCGTCAAAACTTAGGTTGTTAACGAGAGTATTGTCTTGATACTTTACTGTATATTTAGTACTTGATTGCATTAGCGAGTGTAGTTAACACCTCGATAGGTGAAAGTGCCGTGCATTTGAGCCTTAGGCAAAGTACCGACAGTGGGGATACCACGGTAACGGGTCTCAGACAGGCGATGAACATTCAGTTCATTTTTGGCACGATTGTAGTTACGGCGTGCGTTTTCGATAGCACGTGCTTGGATGTCAGTCATTGGAAACTCCATAGTTAGGTGAAATTTCCCGTTCCTTCGGACTCTGTCCTACTTGCGTCCCTTCTGCAGGGATGAACGATATTTATATTATAGTAGCCTTGGCTACTATTCGTCAATGAATTGTGCTTCTAGCAAAGCTCGATGAAGTACATCATTCATTTCTCTTATACGAATCTGCTTGAAAGCATCGCCACCAGGCCAACGCTTAAGCAAGAGATCAGTAGCCTCAACGAGTACTATTAACCCCTCTTTGTCACATTCAAATTTGTACATCAGTGAGTGTCACTCCACGATTTCCCTATGTCCGACGCGGCGGTAATGGGTACCTTAAAGTCGTAGTGTTGACCGGCGCGAGGCGCTGCTTCAACCAGGATTCTTGCAATGCGATCAGCTTCGCTTGGAATGACTGAGAACTGTTGTTCGTCATGTACGTATGCGCAACGGGTATAGTCTGTGTGATAAACAAGGCCAGCTTCATCTATCATATCTTGTGCGATAACACACCAACGTTTGCTCAGTACAGCACCGGCTGACTGAAGCAAGAAGTTAAGGGCTGCGTGTTCTGCACGAACGAATACAGGACGTCCGTCTAAGCCACGTAGGCGGCCCGTACGCTTGGCTTTAGCCTTGACTGCAACAATCAATGGCTCAAGTCCAGGGATAGCGTCCAGGAACTTTCTACGTAGCTCTGAACCGAGACGTTTCTTACCTGCATCTGACAGTTCGGGCTGCAAGGTGTGACCCATCTTCTGGTCACCGGCACCATAAATAAATGCGTACGTAAGGCTCTTGACTTGCTTACGTGTGCAGCCAACACGTTCTGCATTCTGCGTGTGAATGTCACCGTTGATAACAACGTCAGCAAAGGCGCCGTCATCGAACCTGCTGAGGAAATGCCCTAAGCAGCGCAGCTCCAGTCCTTCAAGGTCACAGCCAACCATGACGTGACCAGGGTGAGGGATGAATAGCCTGCGTGCCCAAGGAGCACTGACAACCTGTCCCAAATTTGGACCCCGGTGGGCGTTTCGCCCCGTGACCGTGGCGAGTGCACAGCTGTGATGAATACAGCCGTCATCTTCGATGGTGTTGAACCAGGAGTTGGCACCCTCAGACAGTTGACCTAGCCACTTCTGCAAAGTGAGCAGGCGAATGAACATCTCACACTCTTCATGGAGCTTGGGATTGTTTTGCTGCAGTGCAATGTCACGAATCTCAGAGAGCGTAGCCTCGTCAACTTTGGGCTTACCAGTGTCAGTAGTTTTAGTAAAGCGTGCACCGCTGTGTTGCTGTAGTGCCCACGCAATGTGCTGACGGCTAGTTGGATTGAAGTCAATCAACTTAGTCAGTGGAGATCCAGCTACATAGCCAGACTTTTTGTCATTGCGCTTAGGTGTAAAGACCTTGCCAGGCACATACAGGAAGCGAGATCTGATCTTCTCTTGAATATCGTTGACCTCTTGTTGCAGCTCTGAACGAACCTCAACGGCTGCTTCGGTATCGAAGCGAAAGCCTGATTGTTCTTGCTGAGCCATAAGCCCAGCCATACGCATCTCAAGGTCTACGAAATCATTCAGCATCTTGGTTCTCTTCTTTGTTATTACGATTGAATCCAAACTTCAGTTTGGCTTTTTCTTCACGAGCCTTGGCACGCTCACGATGTGCAAGCTTCGCCAGGTTCTCCATCACTTTCAGGATGTCCTCTACCTTAGCCCCTTCCATTTCGGAAGAAACTACGTTGTAGAGAGGGAAGAATATATCAGCAGCTGCTTGGAATTCTTCTACGGTAAGTGGGGAATCTTTTTTAGGCAAGTTCTTTTCAGTCATCTTTTATTTGGAATACAGTGTAATCTGGATAGTTCTTTTCTAGCTCTTCCTTCAACCGCTTTTGGGTTTCAGGAGTAGGCATTTTGACCAGTATTTGTATGGTCTTAGCCTCATCATCCTTACGGATTAGTCCTTCATTTGGTGGAAACATAGTCATCCATCCTGCGCATCATAAGGTCATATAGTTTGACATTGACTAAGGTATCTTGAATACAATAATCAAGCATCTCTGGGGTGTAAACATCCCAACAACCGTCGTGCTTGCCAAAGTCACCTTTGAAGCAACGTAGACGGTGTCCCCAAGCTTCTAGACCGTGAGAGCCATAGAGCTTTGCAGGCATGCCTGCAGGGCGACGTTCGAAGTCTTTGTCCTTAATATCAGGATAGAACAAACGAGAAAGAACTAGGGTGTCGAATATTTCACCTTGATAATCAAAGTCGTAAGCTTCTTTGATTAAGGGGATGTCGTAAGAAGTAATGTTATGTCCAACAAGTATGGACGCCTGCTTAAGTCGTTCAACTCCCATCTCAACGGTACTGTCTGGACGATTAGCGTCAAATACTTGCACGTCGTCAACGTTAATAAGTTCGCGTGCAACTATGCAATGAATGCGACTACCACGGCGCAACAGGCCAGTAGATTCAATGTCGAACAGAACGGGAGTGGTCATAGGTTTATTGATCAATTGATATGTCTGAATCGCTTTGTTCAACCGGGCTTGACGTGTAGAGGTCTTTGTCTTGGAACTCTTCTTCTTTGTTGGCGCTTGAATTGAAGCGAGGCGCTTGATCGTTTGTGGTGAAACGTTCGTCTTCATTTTCGAATAATGGTTCAATGGATATGTTTAGTTCGCGTGCTAATCGTGATGCACGGCGGAATTCGTCTTTGTAATACGGTTCCCACTCGTGCGCCAACACAATGATCTTACGGACACCCATAAGATGCAATTGAAATATAGCAGCACTGAATGGATAGCGAGTTGAATACACGACGCAACCACCTAAAGAAGTTCCGAACTTTGCAGCAGAAGCAATCGCATAAGTAATGCAATCAACTTCCACACGGCAAGCTGCTAGGACTGAACGTCCGTCAGCTATAAGTTCTCTACCTCTAGTGATTACGCAGCCACCAGGAGCAATGGGATGATTTGATCCCTCTTGCACAGCCTTGGCTAAGTTCATGAAGTATTTTTCAGGATTCTCAATGTATGTCGGATCGCCTTTTTGTACGCTCATAGAACCATATATTCCTAGTCCTATATTAAGTAAATAGATCTAGTCACGTGGCGTGAGCGTCTTCGAAATAACAGGCGTTAGCCTGTTTGATGTTAGTCAATCTCGCCTTCTAGACGAGCAATCAGCCGGTCAAGGTACCAGCGTGCTTTCTTAGCGTCTTGCAGTGCATTTGATTTAGACCACAAGCGGATCAGATACTTAAGTGCATTGCCCTGAAGTAAGCCTGTAATAGGCCCAGGTGCACTAGAGATAGCATCTTCAATAGTGACGATGGCTTCCTGCTTGCCCTGTGTGTAATGCTCAGGGGAGTTGACCATATCGTCACCAACACCCTCTAAATCAAGAGGGTCAAAATTGCATAAAGTGACGGGGAGAACTTCATCTTCAGTCCAGAAGCCTGCTTGCTTCAGGTCTACGTAGTTCTCTTTAAACTCTTCGTAATTCATTTTTAGCAACGTTTAAAAAATAGATAGCCGTCCCGCACTTCTAACTCTTCATGAGGTTTGATATGGGGATGCAGTTTGTCAAATATAAGCTCTGTGCTTAACACTGTGTGCTTGAAGTACACACTTATTCCATCTGCTAACCACTCTTTAGTGGGATTAAACCACTCAAAAGGTAGCAGACAATCATGCAAATCAAAGTCAGGCTGCGCCGCCCAAGAGTTAAGTTCTTCTAGGCGATGAGCAGTTTTAAGAATATGTTGCTCATGACAGTGCTCAGTGGGGATATAAAGACAATCATCTAACTTTGTTCGCAAAGCGTCAGACCAAGTAATAGAACCGTCACGAATGATGCACCTAGAAGGATGAGCTGTGAGCCCTGAAGGGAGTTCATACAAATAACCTTTTGTAAAATACTTTTGCATCATACTTCTCCCTTGTTTTCATCGTAGAATTCAAGATCTTTTTGCCAGCTGTCACCAGCATATTCGTTGTAAGATACACGTCCGATATCCCGGAAGGTGTGATAGAAGAGAGATATCTTGTCTACGTCTGAAAGAACAGTGTCAGTCGGTGGTCCATAGAGAATAATGTTCCATGTGCTTGGTGACACAGACTCAAATCCATCAGGTGTAGCTCTGAGCTGTTTTACTCTTTTAAAAGGAATGCACATAGGGAAATCAAATAGGACTGGAGCAGACCTAATGATCTCTGATGCACTTGTAAAAAATATAAATGAATCAACGTAACCATTGCGATATTCGCTAATGGTTTTATTGAGCCAAAGGCGGGTATTACGAACAGCACCCTTGGGAGCAACAAAACAGTTACCTGTCCAGTGCTCTTGTAGGGGATTAATCTCTACACTAGGAATGGCTGTGGCATCCACAAGTACCTGCTGAAGTGGATCAGCAGTAGGGTCAAAATCAATTGACCCCATAACTGTGCGTGCCCGCTCAATTATTTGCGGGGTCGGATACAGAGGCAGCTTAAGATTTTGAGTAGCAAGCTTATTCTTTAGATTTTGCTGCTGCCTCAGCGAAGCTCTCTTGGCTCCGTCCTGCTTCGAGACTAAATGTTCTTGTTCCTGCATCTGAAATTAATGTAATCAAGACGTTTGATGTCCAATCTGTTTCATCGATACGCTTCATCAGATCACGCAGGAACTCAACTACCAATTCATCTTCATTGCGTTCTGCATTACAGATGTCCCTCTCAATGTCATGTCCACTCATGTAAGTGGTGCTGTCATTTTGAAGGTTGATAATGAGTGAGCCAGCGCCATTTTGGGAGAACCCCGTGATGGCAATGTTGATCATGTCAGTAAGGACAAGTTCAGCAGTGGCTTGCAAGAAACTTTGTTCTTGATCTTTCTCCTCACCCCACTTATCGGAGGCCAGAAGTTGCTTAAGTAAATCTTCGCGTCGAGACATAATTGAAAGCTCTTGTATAACAATAAGGAAATTTAATAGTCATCTGTGGGCTTGTCTTCAGATTCGTTGTCAATTAATCCTTGAAGAATGTCAAACCCAGGCATTGACTGTGTGATGTGCTTGCCTTCCATAAGATCAACCATCACTGCTTCGAATTTATTTAGATATGAAGCGTCTTGACTGATACTAAGTTCATTGCGAGCAGCAATTTTATCGGCATCTTCAATCTTTTGTGCTTCTTTCATGGCTTCTTCAACCATGAAATCGTTTACGCTCTGCTTGAGAGTTTGTATTTGAATAGCAAGCTCGAAGCTGTCCAAGTAGGTGTCGTCATCTACGAAGACCCCAATCTTCTGTGGAATAAGGTGGAAAGGGTTACAGCAATACTTATTGCCACAAGTAGTCTTAACTCCAGTAAAACCAAGGTCCCCCCAACTAAACCACATAGCAACACGTTGAGGGTGGTGTTGAGTGGACGTAGATATGCCATGACGCCTCCATGCAAATTGGGGCTGGCCAGTACGTTTGTTGATTGAACCGCCCCAGTTCCAGCATTCATCAGGAGCACCGATATCAACTTGAGACCAGAATTTGAGGGCTTTAATACGATTCTTTTTCATTAAGCGGTCAATGTCTAGTGACATACGACCTTCACGAGCTGCTGCTACACAACGCACACAAGCCTGATGGCTGTCATAGCGCATTGAGTGAGCACTGAATCTACCTAAAGAATGTCCGGAATATAGGCACAAGTCACCTTCTTCAGCAGTATTGCTCATTTGCTGATTGCGTCTGCCATAGGCATGACCACCACGCTTTTTAGAAGGCTGTGCTTCAGACATCTTGTTCTCCGTAAGATCCACCGTGTGCTGGATACTGCTCATCTAGAGGCAGTACATCCAAGATGGTGGTGATTTGATATTCGTATCGAGTAGAGTTCTCGTACTTTATACGTACCAGTTTAGCCCGAGGTGTGTAGTACTCGGGAGGCCCTACAACCAATGCAGTTAAATCATTGTTTGTGTTCTTCACTCGCATGCCTACTTGTAAGTATTCTGAGTTCATTGTTATTACTTAAATGGCTTATATATAACAAAAATAAGGAAGCAATGTGGACTAAAAGTCTAAAATTGCAGTATCTTCGTTTAGCGGATCGTCAGCAGGACGGATCCATACACGTACAGACTTACTCTTACCTGTAGATACATCTTTACGGCTAGTGACTTTACGTCTCCAATTAAGTGTTTGCAGTACGTCCGCAACACGACGAGACTCTCGACGACCCTGTTGACGGGGGTCAAGGTCAAGACCGTGGGTGAGAACATCAGCTGCAGTAACCTCTTGTTTGAGTTGAATGTATGAAGTAATCTTTTCCATCCAAGGATCAGGGTCACCGAACTCAGAGATGTACTCAGAGATCTGTGCGATCTCACCAGAGTTGAATTCATAAGCATCGTTGTTGCGATAAGCCTGCACAGCTGAAGCCCAGAGCATGTCACGCTCTTGAGAGAGCTGCTTCCAAGGAATAAGGAAACCAGTACCAATCTCTAGAGGAACAAAGCGACGATTACCAGTACTGTCAACCAAGAACTGGTTACGGTTTGTAGTACCGATCATTACGAAGCGACGGTACAGAGACTCAGGTAATGAAGCGTAAGGACGACGTACTTCATCAACACGTGTGGTGATGAGGTTCTTGAAGTTTTCGATGTTCTTCGTATTGAAAAAATGATCGATTTCAGGAAGCTCAAGCAACCAAGCGACGTGCAGTCGGTACTGCTCTTTCATCAGAGTCTCTAGAGGGGTAGTTACCTCAGCGAACAGCTTGTCCGGAACAAGACATCGGCTGAACATGGACTTACCTGTACCCTGTGCACCGACAAGAATTGGTAGCCAAGACATTGAACAACCAGGGTTATATGCACGCGCAACTGCACCAATCATCATTCGCTGCATAGCAAGTGTGGCAAGCTGGTGCTTGTTTCCCAGGAACACTTCACCAATTCGATCCCAGTCAGCGTGGGGAATGGCGTGCTGAGCACACTTGTCTAAATAAGTACGAATAGGGCAGTATTTGTTTTTGTTGGCTGCATACTGCACAGCTGCTTTAACACGCATTTCAGGGATGAACACACCATGCTCAACAGAGAGTTTGGTAGTCATGAGGTCAAGGTCATTACCTTGCAACTCAATTATCCGACCATTGTTGTCGTATTCAATGGCTGAAGTCAGCTCATTTTTACGAAGGTTTGTGAGTAAATCTTTGACTTTGTCAACGTCATTTTCACGTTCTTTAGCAAGGTCATCAGATGACTTCTTTGGGCGACCACGCTTCTTAACGGGAGCTTGGGTCATATCGGGCAAAGGCTCGATGATATTTTCATCAACAGATTTTGTAGCAGTCATATTTGGTTTCTTAGTAGAAGTTAGGGTATTAAGTACATAGTCAAATTCAGGTTGAGGATCAAACTCCCCATAGCCTGCAGCAGTGCCTACAGCACCGAAGCGGAGGTGCGAGGGTAGTTGCCTAGTCCACTGTGAATCTTGCTTCTTACAGAGGCCATACAGGGTTGTGTGGCCTGCGTAATTACCAAGACCACGCCACTTCCATGAAGCAGAGTTCTCAGGCTTGTGACCGTGATGACCGCGATGAACCCAGTCAACCCAGTCGTCAAACAGCTGCTTACCTACGCCTGCACATGCAGCCATGACAGGCAGAAAGTACTCTTCGTATTCACCATCATCAGATGGTCGAAGGAAGTTGCGCAATATCCACTGACAGCGCTGAATATCTAGAGAAGATATGTCAGAAGCTACAAAGTCAGTAGGCTCTTCATAGTCAATTGTTTCTAGAAGAAACTGAGGAACAGCGATAACCTCAGCGTTCCATTGGAAGACAGCATTTTTGTTGCCATACCAGAGACGCTCAGGCTTTTGACCACAGTTATCACCCAGCTTTTCAAGACCAAGCTCAGCGAGCAGACGGTCAACGATCAACCAGTAAGCGCCTTTGTGCTTGCCTAGGTTGTCCAGCTCTATCTCCAGTGGGAAGATGGCGCGGAAGCGGTGACTCTGCTCAGTGTGTGAGTTAGAAGTGTAGGTTGCTGCACACCACTGACGAGCAGTCGTAGTGTTCCAAAAGCGAGCAAGAGTAGTATCACCATCAATATCTAATACAACTACGTTAGAGCCACGAGAGTTAGCTGCTAGGCGATAGCGGTCAGCGAAGTGCGTTCCGCACCAGCCAAAGCCAGCCTTGACCCAGCCCTCCAGCCAGGTCAACTCTTCGGTGATATTAAGCCAACCAGATGCAACTTTGTTTGCATTGGTTTTGTTAACGCAGTTTTTATTTACCGCAATTTTTAACTTCAAGCTTGTACTCCTGATTCTTTAGCGTGGAACTGTTCACAGCGTTTAATGAAACGCGATTCTGCGAGATCAAGTTGATCTCCATCAATAAATATACCTTGAGTTGTCTCGGGTGTGGTGACTATCACCAAAGCAACATCACATCGGAAACCCGTACGTTCTTCAAGTGCAAGTCTGTAGGCAGCCATCTGTTGACTAACTTTCTGATACTTGCGGAAGCCACCGTAACCGCCACGATCACCCTTGTCGGGATAGCTTGTCCGATACGGAGCGTTGCTTGTCTTGAAGTCAGCGATGACATTAAGTCCACCGATGGTGCCAATCAAGTCAGGGCAACCTGCAAATTCATGCACAGTTGACCACACGTACGCAACTTCTTTGTCGTCACTGCGGAGATGATTCCAGTCAGGACGCAGAGGACGCTCAGACCAATACAGATCTTCAAACCAATCAAGGTATTGATCCATACCCTGCCAGAAGTCAGAGTATTCTTCAGGAACGCCAGGGTCAATACCACGCAGGTAATTCTCACAAGCAAGGTGAATAGCAGAGCCACGAGTAGCAGCAGCTTCTAGTGCACCAGGGTTGTTCTCTTGCCAACGCTTGAGACCTGCTTTGGACTTCTCACTCTCGGTAGCTGACAACACTGTTGTAACGCTAGGGAGATAAAGACCGGAGCAGAGATATTTACGGTAGCCACTCGGTGTTTGAATTCTGAAAGGTTTTTCAGAGGTAGATGAAAGTTGTTCTTGAGTCATTGTGACTTATATGCTTAGCGATAGAAAAAACAACAGGCGTTAGCCTGTTGTTTGGTTTTGTTGGTGACGCCAAGAGTAGTAGCAAGCACCTTCGATAAGAAATTTCATAAGCTCTTTTTTCGTCCACGTATCAGGCGTCATAGAATAACCACGCACCTGATTAATGATGTCACACATCTCTTGCTTGCTGAGCTTGCAAACAGCATGCTCATATTGCTCCATAAGAAACAGATCAGTCATGATGGTGTTGAATTCTTGAACACCTAAAAAAGAACCGGTGTTAACCGGTTTGTGGTTTTATGTGCTTGGGATTAGAAGATCCCAGGAATAATTTGACCAGTAAGTGCATATGCACCCAGTGCTGCAATCACGCCGAGCATTGCAACTCGACCATTCAGTCGTTCAGCACGCTCGTAATGTGTTTCAAGTTCGTCTTGCATTGTTAGAAATCCTCTTGATCTTGTTGTGTCTGTTGAACAAACGCATTGCTATACGTCTGCTGTTGGGTTGGTTGAAACATCTCGTAGAGGGAGGCCACGGCCTGCCCCACAGCTTCTAATGTTTGAAGTACAGCAGCGTTTTGCTGCTGCAGAGTTGCCACTTCTTGTCGAAGACCAACTACGTGATCCATCAAAGAAGGCGACTTGACAATGGCAGGTTGCGGAGGTTGCAATGGCTGTTGAGCCATAGCTGCCTGATGGGGTGATTGATCAGGTGCACCACCCGCCATGATGGCGGCGATGCGCTCCTGCATTTCGGGAGGGAGATTTTGTAGGGTCATGATTAGAAATCGTTTGTTTCGTCTTCTTGGATTTTGGGTTGAGCTTTAGCAGGCATGACAGTTGCACCTGCTTTATCAGTGCCACCTGCAGGGAGGCCCTTGGCTTCTACTTGCTTACCATCGAAAGGATCTTTACCTTCAAAATAATTAGGGAGCCAAATAGATTCCTTTTGTGTTCCCCACTCTTTTTTGATTTTTTCAGATGCCTTACGTACTTTAGGAAGGATGGAGTAAGCAGTCTCTAAACCTTGCCCCTTACGAGTGATCTTGATGCTAAAGTTGGCGAGACCTTCTTCAGTCCAAGTGTAATCTTCAGATTCTTGAAGTACTTCAGTAAGCTGTTCACGCAGACCTTTCTGCTCAATGAAAAGGACTTCAAGGCGTCCACGTGTAGCAGAAGAGGCAACCCAAGCAAGGAATTTGCGAGGCTTACACTGAGTGCCATCAATCTTAGGACGGTCTGGCTTAGACCAGTCAGTCTCCCGTGCAAT
>Ga0209232_1001637_pt1 | contig 11829 bp, 21 predicted proteins | sample ETNvirenome_2_60_FD_184066 | JGI IMG/M metagenome (GOLD analysis project Ga0209232, IMG submission 184066) | Marine viral communities from the Pacific Ocean - ETNP_2_60 (SPAdes) (version 2) | ecosystem: Environmental > Aquatic > Marine > Oceanic | place: Pacific Ocean | collected 2013-06-22
AAGTTAAATGATTACTTAACGAGGGATGTTTGCGATTCTGAGACACTGGTGTCTAGTACATTTGTGAGTGGGTTATAATGGGAATAGCAGAATACCTGGCCTTGATAATGGCTTTGCTTGTTATAGGTCTAGCAATACTAGTGTTTTACCGATGACTTGACTATTGCATAGACTACACATATACTGAACTTTCATTTTTCTCCTTACACCCTATCTCTAACTCCCAGAGGTAGGGTTTTTTCATTTGGACAATTGGCTAAGTATCTGATATTATTACATTTTAATTGCTAAAAATAGTAGTGATGAGGGATAAGTCATTGGTGTATTTATTCCTCAAAGCTATTCCCACTGGGAGTAAATTATGAATATGCTTGAATTAACATTTTATGTAATTGTCATGTGGTCAATTATTTTTTATGTTCTGTATAATGTGATGGTGGTATGAAAATATTTAATAATCCTATTGCATGGTACATTGTATTAATAACTTTAACTTTATCTTTACTATTCATTTAGTAATTACAACACAACATTTTAAAGGCGGATAAAATGACTAAACAAAAATATGTTTTACAAAGTTATAAGGAGAAAAGAAAAATATATCCTTATGAAACAACAACAGCTTATTACTATGGGCCTAAACTAGGCTTTACAACAGAAGTAAAAGATAATAAAAAAAAGAAAAGGAAAACTAAAAATGAAGGTATGGCTAGATAAAAACAAAGACTTACATATAAACTTTGATAAGTTTGATGCAAGTTGTAGGGATAATGTATGGACTACATACTTACCCATAAACATTCCCACTGGGAATAAATTTAGAGATTTAAATGCTAGGTTTGAATTTGTGGGTACAGTTACATTTGAGAACCCTAAATCAACTAAGGTTAAGAACTTCTACATAACAGCAATACAGAAAACAAATCCATAATGAAAGATAGAGACTATAAAAAAGAATATGATTATTATAATACATCTAAACCAGATGCAGACAAAGATGAAAAGAAAAAAGATAGGAAATGTAATCTCTGTTCAAAGGTAGTTCCCATGACAAGGTTTGAAAGATTTTGCCCAGGGTGTAGACGAAGGGCTAATGAATTACAAATGTAATCTAAAGTTTATTTCCATATCTAGGGAATATATATAAGGCCCCCACACTAAGGGGGTTATTCATTATACCATTAATATTAATATAGTCAAATAGGATTTAGCCTTAGAAGGTGCGACAAATTTGACTATGCCCACTGGGAGTGATATAAGTATAGTTATAGTTTTATGCTTATCCGAAGTTTGACTGGTAGATGGAGTCATAGAGTAGAACTAAATGGCTTGGGTAGTGCCAAATGAATATGTGGAAGTGCAATAAGCACATACAACCAAATACTCAAAACTACCCAAATTTATTTGAGAGCCACCATGACTTAAAGTGCTAAGATTGTGGCTCTTACTTAAGTTTACGTTAGTACCAAATAACCTTAACAATTCTTAATTAGAGACGTGGGTTAGGGTTGGCTGTTGTAAGAGTCCTAGGTAGATTCCAGAAACCCTTTGGTACTAACGTAAGTTTAAAACGAAAGGAGCTAACTATGACTATTCCCACTGGGACTATTTACAAGAGAAATGTTTTCCCTTCTAGTAAATATCAATTCAAGATTATTAAACAAGTAACAACACAAGCAAAGCTAGGCAAGTGGGTTACAAAGGGAAGACTAAAGGGGGCAAGAATGTACACAGTTACATTTGAAGAACGTAAGACTTGCCCTAAATCTTGCTTTCATTGGAATGATTGTTATGGGAACACTATGCCATTTGCTCATAGAGTTTCCACAAACAAAACAACTATGCTTAAGATGTGGCAAGAGTTAACACAGCTAGATAAAAAGCCATACCCTATACTAATACGATTGCATGTCCTTGGAGACTTTTATTCTGTGGAGTATGTACAGTTTTGGCGAATGGTATTTGATACCTTTGAAAACATTTATTGTTATGGGTACACAGCTTACAAGCCTAACACTCCTATAGGTAAGGCTATCAAAAAATTAAGGGATTCCCACTGGGAGAGATTTGCAATACGTTATTCTAATATGCCTCATGTTGAACTATCAGCTAACAGTGAGGACATGGGAGTAGAAGGTATTGTATGTCCAGAACAGTTGGGGGCAACAAAAGACTGTGGGACTTGTGGTCTCTGTTGGACAAAGACTAAAGATAATATTATATTCAAGACTCATAGCAGACCAATAGAAAGGATATAACTATGGCACAAGTAGGACAAGTAAACACATTAGAACAAGTATTACGCAACCATATTGGTAATGGGTTTTTCTATATGATGTTTGAAAAGAAAAACGGCAACATGCGAGAAGGTATATATAAGTTTGGTGTTAGGAATAAATCTAAATCTTATATTGATGGACAATCTTATACTACCAGTGGGAAGCCCTCGACTATGCCCAAAGAGTTAGGCACTACTGTATGTGAGTTTAGCAATAGACAGTACATAGAAAAACAGGCAGAACTAAATGGGGAACCAGAGTGGAAACCTCATGACTTTACTAATTTAAAGTATCATCAAATACGTTTACTACGATATGGCGGCACACTAAAGAGAGTAAAGATTGAAGAGAACCAATTGTATAGGATAACAACATTACAGGTTGTACCTGCAGAATTTGAGCAATCAGCAAAGTTGTTAATGCGTAGTGGTATTAACTTTGATGTTGTTGGCTTATCACATATCTCTGTAAATAATTAGTTGTGCAGAGTAGAGAGAGACTTTCATTTAGCTCCTGGGAGTCTCTCTTATTTAAACTAGGAGTAAAGGAGAATAAAAATGAGTGACCCCCAATGGGATTCTTATGCTGAACAAAAAAAAGAAACCATGCTAGATGATATTGGTATAGCCATATCTAAAGTTCACATAGAAAAAGGACATTTAGAACTAAAGTCTGTTATGGATTATGTAAATGCAAACTTTGGAGACTGGGAAAGATTTATAACTAAGGAAGATATATCAGAGGTATTTAAAGAGTATGTCGAAAAGAAAAGTAAAGTCTAAAAAAATAAAAAAGAAAAGAGTTTATATTGATAAGCATGTAAGCTGTCCATCCTATCCTGTATGTGAAGAGGCCCCACTGGGTTGTGTAGTTAGGCAGGGTACAGAAAATGTAGAATGGTATGGCCACAAAAACTGATAAGAAAAAACAAGAGCTTACCGATGATATATTAAAAGAATTACAGGCCCTGGCAGATAAACTGTCTGGTGTTTTTTCATTAGGTAAAGACACATATAAAATAAAGAGAAGAAATAATGTCAAAAGAACTAGAAGTAGTAAGAAGTCTTGATGTTCCCACTGGGACTAGCAAAAGAATAGATTGTCCCTTTTGTTATCATCGTAATACTTTCAGTGTTAGAAATGAGAATGGCAAACTATTGTGGAATTGTTTTCATGCGTCTTGTAATATAAAAGGTGGGCATACTACTGAGCTATCTGTTAAAGATATTGAAGAGTATCTAAGTCCTACCAAACAAAAGGCACAACGATTTATTATACCAAAACATTTTATAAACATACCAACAAGCACAGCTTCTATATTATTATTAAAAGAATATAATATTTTTTATCTATGGGAAGAGGGGTACTTATCTTTTTATTATGATGTAAAACAAAATCGTTTAGTGTTTCCTATAGAAAAAGATAATAAGTATGTTAATGCAATTGGCAGGTCATTGGGAAAAGAAAAACCTAAGTGGTATATTTATGGCAATGAAACCCACCCCTTTGTTGTAGGCAACTATGATACAGCAGTCATTGTAGAGGATTGTATATCTGCTTGTCGTTTACATTCTATTAACATGACTGGGGTTGCTATCCTTGGAACTAGTCTTAAACAAAGTTACATTCCCACGATGAGAAAGTTTAAAAAATTATATGTGTGCCTTGATAAGGATGCAACAAGCAAGGCTTTTGACATTGCCAATGAACTCATGTATTATGTAGATACAGAAGTTAAGATACTAGATGATGATATTAAGTATCTAAATCAAGAAGAACTGAAGGAGCTTTTTCAATGACAGATTTTACTAAGTATGAATTTTATAAGAAGTCTTATGCTTTATTTGAAACAAAGTTGTTTGGCATTTCAACCATTGTAAATACAGAGGTAGCATGGATGGATGACATATGGCCAGAGAGACGATACCAATTACATCATGAGTTTAGAAATAAAAAGTTAGAAGACTTAGAACTAGAGCATGGCTATGACTCAAAAGAATATAATAAATGTTATACACCTAAAGAAAATAACGGCATTACAACTTTACAAAAACTAAAAGAATATACTCTTCCTTTTTCTGGCACAGGCTTTAGGTCTATGTTTCTAGACTACTCATTGTTAGAAGACCCTAGGAAATGGGACACATCAGTATGGTGGAAGAGTATTAGAAGTGCATCTCTATGGCAACTGTTTGGGGATACCTTTGAAGATAAATCTAAGCATTATGAAAAGATTGGACTAATACCTTTTATCCCAGTGGGAATAACTATCAATAAGAATGTGGAAGCTAATTAATTGTGGCACATATTTCTGGTATATTAGGACTGATAGGAAGTATCATCATTGCTATAAGCCATACGGAAATAAATCAATTAAGATTAGGATTGGTCGAGCAAGTCCAACAGTGCTACAAAGATTTGATATTAATTATTTGCACACTTGGTTACGTTCTAGTGATGACGGAAAAACTACATTGGAATGTTACTTACCTAGAATGACAATGAAGAATAGGAAAAAAGAAATAGAAAGACTGCAAGAAAACACACTAACAAAAAAAGTAAGAGCAATAATAGAGACCATAAAGAAGACGAGGAGATATGAAAAAGATAGTAAGAGTTAGAAAACTAAACGACATTGATGAGTTTGATTGGGAGATAACATTTGAAGACAACACAATTATTAATCACAAGCATGAGCATTTTTTTAGTTTAATAGAGAAGGGTCTCAGTGATACTTCTAAACCAGAACACAAGATAGAGGATAATCCAGAGCATCCTCACTTCTTTGTTAAAGACCCAGAGGTAGAGGCCCTGGATATAAAGAACCCACGCAATAAAGAATTGATAAAGCAATTCAGAGAGGATGCAAGAACAATGCGAGTAAGTGAATTTAATGACAAGTACCCATCAAAAAAAGTTAGATAACTATATTAAATTGATACAGTTGGCAGACACTTTTCAAGACAGCAATATGAAACTTAAAATACTAAACAATATAGAGGCGGATGTTAGAGCGAAAACTATTAAAACTTCTGATGAGCAAAGAGTTTTATCAGAGGACAAAAAACAAAATAAATAAAAATACTTTTACTAATGGTTCTTTTGAACTGTATAAAACATTAGCAAAAGCATATGAAGAATATCCAGAGATAGAATCTGTAGATACAGATACGTTACGCACATTACATTTTGATAAATACAATCCCATGATTACTACTGCCAACAAAAGAAACATGGAAGACTTGATAGGAATAATTAGTAGTCAAGATATTCCCAGTGGGAGTGCAATTGAGGACACATTAAATAGAATTTATATCAGAGAAAAAGCCAAGGATTTAGCCAACTTAGCAACAGATGTGTTCAATGGCAAGACACATAATTTACACAGTATTCGCACATACTTAAATGATATAGAGAACATAAAAGAAAAAGAAATACAGCCAGTGTCTACTCAGATAGAAGACATCATGCAAGGTGTTGATACATCTAATCACTATCATTTTAATATTAGAGAACTACAAGATAGAATAGGTGGCATAGGTAAAGGTAACTTTGGAATAATATTTGCAAGACCAGAGACAGGGAAGACAGCTTTCTGGGTTTCATTAGTTGCAAATGAGAACGGATTTGCCCATCAAGATATAAATGTACACGCATTTGTTAATGAAGAGCCTGCAATTCGTACACAGATGAGACTAATTACTGCGTGTTGCGGTATGTCAAGGGAGCAAATTGCCTCAGATATTGAGTTAGCTAAAGAAAAATGGTCTCAGATTAGTACCAATATTAAGCTATATGATACTGTTGATTGGGATATGTCAGACTACGATGCCCACTGCGAACAATACAATCCAGACCTACTCATCATTGACCAGTTAGATAAAGTAAATGTTGGTGGTATGTATAACAGACAAGATGAAAAACTAAGAGAGATTTATAAACAAGCTAGAGAATTATGTAAGCGTAGAAATTGTTGTGTGATAGGTGTATCCCAGGCAAGTGCTGATGCTCATGATAGAGAGAGAATAGGATTTGATATGATGGAGAACTCAAAGACAGGTAAAGCCGCAGAGGCTGACTTGATTATAGGTATAGGTAAGAAGGATGATTTAGAACAAACATCTATTGAAAGACATTTATCTATTAGTAAAAACAAAATGTCTGGTTGGCATGGTGTAGTAACTACACAGCTACAGGCAGAACTATCTAGGTTTGTAGACTAATGACAGTAGAGTTTTGGCAATGGTGGTTATTAATTATGGTAACAACAAACACAGTAGTAAATTTAATTGTATTCTTCGTAGGAAGAAAATTTAGAAAGCCAAAAAAATGAGAGTGATATTATTTTTATTTATTATTTTATTTTGTAACAACTGTGCTTTGATAGTAGCAAAAGAAACAGTGAAAGCTGTAGACACAATACTAGATGAAGGGCCTAACCCAGAAAAGAAAAAGAAAATATTAGAAAAGAAAAAAAAGAAACAGGATAAGGCAAGAGAGTTTTATTGTAGTAAAGTTAATGATGAGGAGAAATGCGGATGATAACAACAGTAGATATAGAGACAACTTACGATACTAACTTTAATCCTTCTCCTTTTGTTCCAGAAAATAAACTAATCTCAGTGGGAATAAACGATAAGTATTATTTTTTTTATCATACAGAATTTAATGGAGACACTTCTAAAAATTTTAAAGAGGTGCAAGACTTACTAGACAATACTACTTTACTTGTTGGACATAATATAAAATTTGATTTGATGTGGATGTTAGAAGCAGGATTTAAATACAGTGGTGCTGTTTATGACACAATGATTACTGAGTATGTTTTACTACGAGGTACAAAACAATCATTAAAATTATCAGAGTGTTGTAAGCGAAGACACTTAGGAAAGAAACTTGGAGATACGATTGATAAATACATTGAAGGTGGCAAAGATTACAGTTACATTCCTATAGATATTTTAGAAGAGTATGGAAGAAAAGATGTAGAGATAACAAGAGAGTTATACGATTCTCAACAACACAACTTACGAGAGGCAACACACCTACAAAAAAGTATTACCATGATGAATCAATTTCTTTTGGTCTTAATAGAAATGGAACGCAATGGTATTTATATTGAAACTGATTTACTTGATAAGGTAGAGAAAGAATTTACTGCAGAGTATCATCAAGTACACAACAAAATAAAAACTATAATTCAACGAGTTATGGGAGACACTCCAATTAATTTATCAAGTCCAGAACAATTATCATGGATGGTCTATAGTAAAAAAGTTGTAGATAAAAAAGTTTGGACTGAAACATTTAACATTGGCATTGATAAAAACACAGGAAGGCAAAAGAAAAGAACAAGACACTCTGATAGAGACTTCCAAGGTATTGTAAATAAATGGACAGAGCCAGTGTATAAAACTTCTGCAATGCAGTGTGAGACTTGCCAAGGTGTAGGCTACATACAAAAATTTAAAGTTGATGGTAACCCTTACAAAAATATGTCTAAGTGTTCTCCTTGTAACGGAGAAGGTGTAAAGTACATAGAGAGAGAACAGATAGCAGGATTTCAAATACCAACTAAGTTTGCTAATGATGTTTCTGATGGTGGATTTAAAACAGATAAAGAAACTTTAAAAAAGATTGCATCGTATAACTCTGGTTTAATTAGAGAGTTTGTTGAATTAGTTACAAGGTATGGTGCATTAGAAGTATGGCTAAGTACATTTGTTAGAGGAATAAAAGATGCACTGCTTGGTAATTTTTTACACCCTGCTTTTATGCAATGTATTACAGCTACTGGAAGATTGTCTAGTAGAAATCCTAACTTTCAAAATCAACCAAGAGCAAAAACATTTCCTATACGACAAGTAATTAGGTCTAGGTTTGATGGTGGTAAGATTATGGAAATAGATTATGCACAATTAGAATTTAGAGCCGCAGTATTTTTAGCTCAAGACAGGCAAGGTATAGAGGATATTGTTAATGGTGTAGATGTTCATCAATACACTGCAAATATTATTGGTTGCTCTAGGCAAGAAGCAAAGCCACATACATTTAAACCTTTGTATGGTGGTAAGTCTGGAACAGAGAATGAAAGAAAATACTACAAAGCATTTTTAAATAAGTACAAAGACATATCTAAATGGCATACTGAATTAGAGAACAAAGCAATAAAAACAAAGATGGTTACTCTTCCCACTGGGAGACAATATTGTTTTCCATACATAAGAAGAATGTCTTGGGGAGCATCTAACTATCCAACACAAGTAAAGAATTATCCAGTGCAAGGATTTGCAACAGCAGATGTTGTACCTCTTGCATGTATTAACATACACAAACTGATGAAAGAACATGGGTGTAAAAGCCTATTAATAAACACTGTTCACGACTCGATAGTAGTCGATGTGTACCCGACTGAAGTAGAAGTTCTAAGTAAAATACTAAAACAAGGATGTCTTGATGTTAAGCAGGAACTAAAGTCTAGATACGATATAGATTTTAATGTGCCTCTTGATGTAGACGTAAAGATGGGAATAGATTGGCTTAACTTAGAAGAAATTGATTGACAAGTTCTTTTAATAATCTAATCTTAAATTTTTAATGTTACCTTAAAGGAGGTATTTTATGAATGAATTATCAAACATAGACAACATGTCTAATGCTGATATTATGGCGGCCATTGGTCAGTCAAAAGGCACTAACCTTCCCCTTCTTCCAAAGCTATCTATTAATAGAGAAGCTACAGATGATGAGGGAAACCAACTCCCAGTGGGAGTATTTAGAACTTACGATACTGTAAGTGAACAAAGCGTGTTTGGAAAGCCAGTTAAGATAAGGCCTTTTATCAATGCGTTTCAATGGATGAAGTATGATGAAGAGGCTCAAGCATATTCTAATCGCTCTATAATCTTTACTGATTGGGATGCCCACCAGTATGATATACAAGGCACAGAAAAATGTGGTAGAGTTAACAGAAAAGAATGGGACAATCTTACACCAGATAAATTAGTAGAGCAAAAAAAGGTTAGAGCATATCGTCTAGTCTATGGTTTACTAACTATGAAAGGTAAGACAGCCTCTAAAGATGATGTAACTCTTGAGGATTATCCTGTTCTTTATCGTGTCTCTGGATTAAATTACAACCCTATTGGACTAGCCATTGAGAGTCTTGGTAGACAAAATAAGATTATGTTTAGACATAATATATCTTTAGATACTGAAAGAAAAAAGACAGGCTCTAATGTTTTCTATGTAGCTAAGACATCTATTGAAAATGCACAGATTGATTTTTCTGCAAAAGATAATCAGACTATGGATATATTCAAAGCTGTTATGGAAAAAGAAAATGCTAGTGTAATGGATAGTTACAACGAGGCTATTAAAAGTAAAACTAATACCCAAGATATTGCAGACGCAAAAATCTTAGAAAAGGTATCAGCATAACATGTCCAATGTAGTTGAAACACTACAGAACTTTTTGGCACAGGCTTGTAAAGAGCCTGTGTCTGTATCATCAGAGATTATTGATGAGTTTGGAGAGTTGTGTAAAGAAGCATTTAAAAAACAATTTACACAGGAGAGAGAAAAAAAATTTAGAATTAGAATGTCTAACATTGGTAGGCCTATATGCCAACTGCAAATGGAAAAAGAAAATAAGGGTGCTGACATTGAAGAGCAACCTTATAATTCTAAACTAAGAAATATGTTTGGAGACATAATAGAAGTAATAACATATGCTATGATGAAAGCATCTAATGTAAATATAGAAAGCTACCAAAAGAAAGTAAAGTATAAAATACATGACGAGTTAGAAATGTCTGGTAGCACTGATGTAGAAATAGATGGTAAAGTTTATGATATTAAATCAGCTAGTCCTTTTTCTTATGATAAAAAATTTGGAAAAGATGGCGGAGGCTTTACTAAAGTTGCAGAAGAAGATGTGTTTGGATACTTATCCCAGGGTTATCTATACGCAGAGTCTCTTGGTAAACCTTTTGGTGGATGGATTGTAATTAATAAATCGACAGGAGAGATACAGCTTACTGCTCCTCCCACTGATGATAGTAAATATAAAGACCAAGCAATAGGTTTAGCTAAACGTAATGCTGAACATATACTTAATGGTAAAGAGTTTAAGAGATGCTTTACTGATGAGGAGGAAACATTTAGACAAGTAAAAACTGGCAACAAAAAGCTTGGAACTATTTGCTCTTTCTGTGCTTACAAGAAACCTTGTTGGGGTGACAAGATAGAGTTCCTACCACAGCAACAATCAAAGGCCCGTAATCCGAGATGGTTTTGGTATACGGAAGTTAATCAACCTAGAGAGGATAACAATGTCGGATGATAAGGCCAATGGCAAAGATAAATATAATTTTGGGGAAGGTATAACTATAGTTATATCTCCTCAATCCCCTAGCACATTTGCTTGTGGGATAGATAAAGGTTACGAAGATGATACCGCAGAGAAGACTGCAGTAAAGACTATAGCATTAGGTCTTTGTGAATTAGCATTACATCAACCAGATATGGTGTTTGAAGTAGGGTTAAAAGTTAGGTCGCAGATGGAAGCAAACCTTTATGATGCTGACATAGATGAAAATAACAACATAGTGGACATAGAAGAATGGCTAAAAAAATTCAAAAAACCAACCCTAAACTAAATACTAATAACAAGTTTGACCTTGATTTAAAGTATGGACAGATGCGTGAGAAACAAGTTCACAATATGTTTTATAATAAAAAGATTGAAGTTAAAACAGAACGAGACTGGTGGGCAAAGACAGGTAACATAGCTATTGAAGTAGCCTGTAATGGTAAACCCAGTGGGATTAGCGTTACTAAATGTGACTACTGGATACATGTACTAGCCATTGGTAAAAAAGATTACTGTAAATTAGTATTTCCTATTGACAGAATAAAAAAATTAACTAAAAAATATAAGGATAAATCAAGAATGTTAGGAGATAGAAACGCATCTAAATGTATCCTAATACCACTAAAAGAATTATTTAATAAGGAGAATATAGCTTAATGAAAAGCGTAGATATTTTAAAGAAAGCAGTTAGTTATGTAGGAGATAGCAGAGAAAAAGAGTATGGTAATAAATTAAAGAACCATGATAACATTGCAAAGTTGTGGTCTGCCTACAAAGACACAGAGTTTACAGCTAGAGATGTAGCTGTAATGATGGCCTTACTTAAAGTTGCTCGAACAAAGCAAGGTAAAGTATCAGAGGATACCTTTATAGATGGGGCCGCATACATGGCAATAGCAGGAGATATACACGATGAACTTCATAATAAATAGAGAACAAGTTGAGAAACTTATAAACTATCTATTTACCAGACCTTATAAAGAAGTGTTTGGTTTAATAGAAATGTTATCTAAAAATCTAAAAACTTTGGATGATAAAATCAATCCAGATTTTGTTAAGAAAAATGACGACCCTTCCAAAAAAAAATAGTTCCACTCTAATTAACCTCGAGGTGAAGTTAAATAAAGATGGAACTATTAGTTTTGATTATGATTATGTTAGCCCAGATACTTTTGT